>Ga0209700_105361_pt1 | contig 21696 bp, 15 predicted proteins | sample SiratroredBW_FD_187528 | JGI IMG/M metagenome (GOLD analysis project Ga0209700, IMG submission 187528) | Root nodule microbial communities of legume samples collected from California, USA - Siratro red BW (SPAdes) (version 2) | ecosystem: Host-associated > Plants > Roots > Nodule | place: USA... | reverse complement strand
CCTAAGAATCTAGAAAAAAAAAAAAAACAACCGTTTAGGTAGTAAATAATTATAGTGTTGCATGGCTATGAAGAGCTTTAAAGGTGTTATAAAACTTTATATCAAGGGTTTGAATTACATGTTGAAAAACTAGGTAACTTGAAACTCAAAATTAATTTTTCTGCAGTTCATTTAATCAATACAGAACTTATAACTTTTTGAAACTCAAAATATCCAACATTAAAACACTTCTGAATTTCCATTTTAGAGGAAGAAAAATTCATAGTCAATAAGTACACTCAATATTAGATCCTTCATTGAAAATCTGAACACACTTTCCTTCCTAATCAAACAATAAAGCAAAAAATGGGGTAGTTTAACAATAGGAAGTTACAAGCTCTTTTCCTGCTCTAAAATGAGGTTTGGTTTATTCTGACACAGCTGGCTAGAAAGGAAAGTGCCATAACATGCTTTTATTTCTGTTCATTCAACAAAAAACCTCTTGAAAATATATACTATATTAATGTGGTTGCACTTGCAGTCAAAAGATTCAAGGTATGCACCCATCAGATTTCAGTTAGTTTATGCAAAACAATAAAAATTCCAGTTAGTTTATTTTCTATTTTTTTTAATTCATATTGAACATTATATCTGAATATGAGATTTAACTTTTGATATACATATTATACACAAAAATTATGAAAAGAAAAATGGGTATTTAGTATTAACAATTTTCATTCTTCTCTTGGGATCCATCTGCTCCACCAAAAGCTTTTCCTGCGTCTGTTGAGCTCATCCATACTCTCATTTAAGGTTCTTAAAATTTTCCTCTGAAGTTTAAGAGCTGAAGCTAGAGCGTTTCTTGATGCACTAGCCTTCTTTTGGGGTTCAATTTCCTACATCATGAAAAATGGAGTGATATAAGATCATAATTAGTATCTGGATAAACTTGTTATGGATAAATATATTTTCAATTCATGTAAACGTTTGCTTTCAATCCCTAAAAGCAATCATATCTTTTTGTTGAATCATTTACGAAAATGTATCAGTGTGATCCTTCATTTCACAAACAAAATTAATTTCCTCTTGGTCGCTTTGATTTTGGAAATAGGGACTACACATGACACATTTCATAAATGAGAGACCAAAATGAGATGACTATTTTAGAGACTAAAAACTAACACTGCCCTATTGATATGGACAAACTATATTTAACCCTAACACACAAATGTCATGAGACAAAAAAGAATTATAGTAGGACTGGTTGTTATTTATGTAGGGTCTATCAGTTTTGGTATTGTTACTTTCTCTCTTGTGCCATTAAGGAATCAAAAAGTGGAGGTTTTTATTGGAAATCATATGGGAATGCATTACAAAATCATAGGTAAGTGTAATTTTATGCATCTCATTAAAAACTTTTCACTTTTAATTCCTTCACCAAGGACACTGATTAGCATTTGCCTTATTAACCTGAGAAGATACAAATCCTGATAAATATAAAAGAGTGGACACAGAGTTAAGATACAAACTCTCAGTTCCTGAAGCTGAGCCTCAGTGAATCCACCCTCTTTCTGTGTCCCTGATTTTGCCATTAGATTAGTAATCCACTTGGCAGCTTCTCCATAGTCCTGCTGAGTTGCACGCAAGAGCTGCAGCCTCAGTGTTTGCATGAAAGACAAAGCCAACAAGCCTTCTCTGTCAAAGTAAGGATGAGCCAATGCTGCTTTTGCACTCAGCCTTTGTCTTGCTTTGTACCTTACCATTGACTTTAGAAGTTCCCATCCTATTCCACCATCCAAATCCAACAGCTCAAAGCCCCTCCTCAGTTCAGGGCTGCATCGAGGCTCTATGGTTTTTCTCCATGCAACTATGTCATAGTCACACCTCTTTAATTGACGGTTGAATTGAATGAGGCTATTATCAGACCGTAAACCAGGGAAGGCCTATAAGAGAATGTTATAAACTGTAAGCATTTCAAAATACCAGCTTAATCAGATAGTTAGTTGGATCACCCTTTGCAACTTTTACATGTTTTTCCTGACTAGAACTCACCTACAGAATTATGAAAAAGTATTCTACAAGACCACAATAGTTCTTAATAGATCAATGCATCAAAATAGAACAAAGTGTAAATACGTAGAGAAACTCATTTTAACTCTTAGAATACTATTATGAAGTCTTCATTGTGATCAAAGTGATTTATTACATTAATCTTCTCAATATTCATATAAATTGATTACAGATATTGACTGATTAGTTCCAATAATAGGAGCAAAAGTCGTCACCATGAGATACTTACCATTTGAAGAAAGATTAAACCAGCACTATAGATGTCGAATCTGTCTGGCAAATTCAACTGTTTAAAACATGAAATCCATCATAAGCAACAAAAACCAACATCATGATAAAGGAAGCTATATGTGCTAATAGTTCATAAGATAATGTTTAACCTGCCATAAGACTGGGGAAAGTGCAGTTGCAACTGGAACTGAGGGTGCTGAAGGAGTTTGTGTGCTCATGATGTACTGCTCTGGTGCAGCATATCTAAATAGGAAGAATTGAACACATCATAAATTGGCTATAGTTGAATATCGTACGTCTAACAAAGACATGGATAATAAGTAGTTTACAAATAATACTTCTATTTACTATCCTAATGTTAAGAGTGAACCCAAAGGTCATTGCTAGAAAGCAACATCATTTTTGTTTGCGTTATCAATTGGAATATACAAAACACTCTTCATTCTTTTGTTCAACTAATCATCTTTGGCAGCCTTTTATAGTGAGGTTGTGGGGTCAAACAAGAGTATCTATCTGAAAAGTATATTTTGATATTTCATTTTCTGCACATATATGATATACATACAATTACGTCATGTAAAATAGGAAATATCCTACATTGAGGGAAACCTAATATTCCTACCAAAAGTTTAAAAGATTAGTCAACTAATCAAATTAACTATAATGTCATTTTAGTAATTACAAAAAAATATATCCTAATAATTATAGTATAGCTTACGCTAACACTCTCCCTCAAGTTGGAGCATAAATATCTATCATGCCCAACTTCTTGATTGCACAATGAAAAACCTTTTGTTCAAAAAGCACTATTATTGTGGTAGTGATAATGGACCGAGGAGAATGAGAATTTGTTTGTAACTAATGGAAGTCCCTAGCGACATAATCAAATGCACATGTATCAATGAATCAAGCACTATTATTAGAGGTTGCGGAGAATATAAACGTCTTACTAATAATACATGAATGCACAACATATGCTGTGGCTTGTGGCCAACCATGTTGTTTGGCCGAAAAAAGGACCATCGATTCAATTTAATTTGACAAATTTCATCTGATCCATCATAAAAGGTTTGTGATATAGGTGTGATAGGGTTGGTAGGATCTACATGCTGTCTCAGACAAAGAAAAAATGGGTTATAGGAGTATTTTCAAATGCAAGTTTGGGAATATGGCATTCGATTCAATTTGGCATTGTGCAGGATCAAACCTAAAGCTGCTCTAATACTTTATTTTCTGCACGTATTTTATAGCATTGAACCTATATTTAATTGTCATTAAATGAAATAGGTGACTTAAATCTGTCTAATGATATCTGAAGAGATGTAACTAAAGAAACATCCTATTGTAATCAAAGACATTCTTATGGTGTTCTGGTTCACAGAATGAGGATATTTACATAGCTGTATACTTTCATTCTTTCCTTTAAGGAAAATAAAATTGTATTATCTAGATCAGATTCAGATGTGTACTTGTAGAAATGATTGAGGGAATTCAGATTTAAAATTCTTTTTATTTACATATATATGTTACATAAGAAACTTTTTCAAGTTAAGTTCTACAAAAGTTTTCCCAGACATCTATGTTCATCCTCCTAAACTTATTCTTCAACCATATCACATGAAAGTGCTTTTGTGTGTGATCACATTGACTCTTACTGCGGTGATATAATACTCCAACAAGGATTTGCAACCTAAAAAGGGACCAGAATATAGAAGAACAACTTGGCAGCAATTAAAACCAAAGATGGTGCTGGGACCCATCACCAGTATAATATATGCTTTCATTTAAAAGCTATAAACATCATATATGTGTTAAATGTAGACAAACTATAGGATTAGTATCTATGATATCTAGTTCAATTTTCTTTAAGGACCATTTTGAAATATAGAAATAAGTAAAAAAGATAAGCTCCACCAATGTATTGTGCACAAGAAACAAAACAATCGGCAGAGGATTGAGTTCAAAGTTAGTTGGCCACATGTATTAATGGCAAAGAAGATACCTTGGATCCAAAAGAAACTCCTTTGGAATGTAGTTTATGCCCACTCGCAGGTCTGTAGCAGCTCCAAGATCAATGATTTTGAATGTACGAGACTCTGATCCCCATGGTTTAAAAAAATATGAGCATAATTTGGATTATGGATCCTTTTACATTGGACAAAAGTCTCTAGATTCTTTACCTTCGGAGAAAATAATGTTCTGTGGCTTAATATCCCTATGCACAATACCAGTTGAGTGAAGACCATCTAGTGCAAACAATATCTGCCTCATAATTGTCTGAATGATTCTATTTTCTCTTTCCAATCCTTTGGGCAAATCTTGAACCTCACCCAAAATTAATGTTTCAACCTGAAATTTGTGACACCAGTCATTTGGTCTGATATGCACACTTTACCATGGGAGCTCAAAATTCAAATAGAATATAAGAGAAAAAAAAGTGCTTTTAGTCAGAAAGATAGTCAAGAGTAGTTAAAGAAATACAAAATTTTCCCTCACATTGATATTGGAAATGAATTCTTACGTGTATAACTTTCTCACACTAGGAAAGAAACCAGTTGGGATAAACCTCTTAACAAACACTTAAAATAAAACTAATTCAAATTAATCAAAACATAAAATGAATCAAACTTCTCACATAAGTTCAAATCAACTGTTACAGTAAAATTTTACAATTGAAAAGCACACGTAATCTATATAAACTTCATTAGAAAATATAAGGCCAAAATACTATAAAATTGAAAATTTATCAAGCACAAACATGCTGATTAAATAGAATACCAACATTATATGGAAACTCTCTACTCTGCACCAAGTCAGCTAGGGTGGCATCCCCTTCAAACCGCCATATAAGCCAGTATTCAGCAGATTTCTTAGAAGAGCTCTGCAAACATTACGTGAGAACTGTTGTATTTGAGGTGACTGAAACTAAAATGTTAAATGATGTGATGAGAATGTCTTTGGTTTCCCATACATGTACGATAATGATACCCAAAATTCATTAGGTAGTACTAGTCTTAATAGATAAACACCTCAAGAAAACCATAGACAAAATCTGCACAGCTGCTTGCACAAGCTCTTCGTACACGCTCATTCATCCAAATTTCAACAGCACCATATTCAGTCGCCTTCTTCAAGACCAAGTCACCTTCCTTCCAGTGAGAACCAAAAAGAACCATAAGTGATATTTATATAATTCAAGCTATCTTACACTGAAATCTCAGAAGCAGAAATGCCATATCAACATGTGGGTTCCTCATTTTGTTTCCTCAAACCATGACACTAAAGCAATCAAAATAGACAAGAGCACTCCAATATGACTAATGTTCATATTTCAGGACACCACATGACAAAAGAAATTAAATATCAACATGATAAAAGATTAAAATCGACAAGGAAGATCTTTTTGTTCACCTGGTCTGCATAAATATGAACTTCACAAAAAAAGAAATACTAAGAGTGATTAGATTTTAGATCTTAATACATTGTATCCTGTTATATATCAATCTGACTTGTATAGATGTCTAAAAAATTTAACTTGGTTTTTATACTACAAGTGTCTTTAAACTGTCTGCCCTACACAGGTGCCAGCTCAGGCATTTGAGACACCAATAACTAAATTTTAACAAAACCCCTGGAGACATGAGACATATGAGGTGTCAGTGTCAGAAACATGTCACACCACCCCGACAGCTCAAGCAGGAGTGCTTCAATACTGAAAATTAATGGCTATCTTGGAATTAATTTGTGTGCATGTGAAGTAGTTTATAAAATATGCAAGCAAGAATCAGTTAATACAAAAGAACAAGTAAATTTTAAAAAATTTCAGTAGCTTCCAAATAGAATATAGAGCAACACCTTTGAAGAGGGTTTGTTGGCCAGTGACACTCTATAAACCACTCCAAATGATCCCTCACCCAACTTCTTCCCCAGAACAAAATCATCCTGCCATCATAAACCAGTCTCAGCAACAACTTCCACCAGAAACAAATTTCATAAAAATTTCAAAACTTTAACTGGAATTGGCTACCTTCTTGTAACTGGGTCGGAACAACCTCTCAACAAAGGCAAGAACAAACATGTCAAAGAAACCGGGTGCCACACCAGGTGTGGCCCAAAGGTAAGATAGAGTCCCCAAAGCCAGAATCACCCCAGGGACAGTAAGTGTCAAGCCATTGGACTTGGGAAGAGTGCTCCTATAGATTACATCCCCACACTGCATCACACTGCAAGGAAGTCCAACTCCAACACCCACAAAAAGGTTGTGAACTGTGTCAATCCATTCACCCCCTAGTGCAAAAACTTGAACCCCTCTTGGGTTTGAGACATTGAATCTTGCACTGCATTGAGCCTCCCCAGAAGGTCTAATCCTAAGCCTCTGGCCAAGAAACAAGGACTTGTGCTTTGGTCTTTGGGATTGTCGGAGTTTTGTCACTCCTACTCCAATTCCTGTAGTTGCAACAGTGGCCATGCCAGTTCAGTTTGGCTTTGCTCTCTGTTAGAAAAATCTTGAGAACTTCACCTACGACTCCCTTCCATTTTACACCACAACTTTTTTATGTTTAATTTAATTTATAATAAGATATGATTTATATTTATATGTTGGCGGTTGTATCAGGTATTTATTGCGGCTGCAGTGACTTTGGAAGTTGGAAATTGGATTGAGGATTAATATAGGCCACAAATAACACGTAGATACTAATGGGCTTTAGTTTGGGCTTACGTGATTTGCATACTTGAGTGATTCTTCCTGCACATCCATGACGACTTCCTGCACCTCCATAGTTTTTCAAAATTCTCATTTTGAACATAATGAAAAAACCAAAATGTCCTTCGTCTATAACTCATAGTGTAAAACTTTTGAAACACATTGCAGATTACTGGTTGTACAACTTGCAAAACAAAACAATTTATAAATACATTGCAAATTTTTTTAAATATATTGCGGGTTGTACAACTCGCAATGTAAAAATACAAAATCTTTTTAAAATGTATTGCAGGTTGTACAACCCGCAGTGTAAAAATTTTAAAAAACGCATTGCGGGTTCTACAACTCGTAATGTGTTTCAAAATTTTTACACTATGAGTTATAGACGAAGGACATTTTGGTCTTTTTATTATGTCCAAAATGGGAATTTTGAAAAACTATGAAGGTGCAGAAAGTCGTCATGGAGGTGCAGGAAGAATCACTCTGCATACTTATACTAACTTCTACGTTTTATTTTGTTTGCTTCTTTTTTGTTGTTTTTTTATATTAAAAAAATAGAAAAATATGTTGCATTTAAGTCCATTTTATAACCAGAGCTAAAAGAATAAGAAGATAAAGTTATTGAAATTTATCACATAAATTAATATTAATTTATACATTTAAGATTTGCTTAATAAACTTAGAAGTGTTGTATACACTTTAATCCCCAATACATAATAGTTATATCCCTAATAGTTATATGTGTTTAAGATTTGCCTAATACACTTAGCAAATATATGGACCTCTTAATCTTTTGAAATTAGGAATTTCACGTTATAGTTCCTAAAAATTAGAAAAATATAATAATTATATATGAAAAACAATTATGATTTGGAGGAGAAGGCACGTTTAGCACCACCTGTGAAGCTTAAATAGTCACAAACGTGTCTTGAAAGCTAAAGAATCAAAAGGAAAAATCAAACTGCCATAATGAAACTACTATTTTAGGAGATAATGATTTTGATGTGATCTCATATCTCATGTATATTAACGTGTAATTATTAGCAATATCATAATGTATAATATTCTTATCATGTTGTCATGGTCTTCATAATAACCAATGACTTGATTCTATAGGCTAAACATCACATAAAATTTATCATGAAATTTACTAATGGAAAATGATACAAGTATTTATTTGGTCACTTGAATTTTTCCATCTTCACTCAACCATTTTAACTTGTAAGGTTTTGAAAAGGAATGGTTCGGAGTTTAAGTTTTTCCATCATCCTTTGACTTACTACATTGGTACAACTTCTTCCATCAATAATAAGAGTGCAAGTTCTATTCATGATTAGACATCTTGAATGAAAAATATGTTCTCTTTAAGCGTGTTTCGAATCTTTTTTAACATGTCCAACCACAGGCATAACCACCAATAAATCACACTCTTTATCACTTGAAGATTTTAAGGAACAAGATGAAGAATATGGTGAACTTACTTTCTGATCATCTTTTAACATCTCAACCTTCTTATTTGGACAATCCAATACAATGTATCCAAACCCAAACATTTAAAACATTTCAATTGTCTTTTCTTGAATGTTAAGTTTAGATTAAAAAGATGAATGAGAAAAAGATGAAGATTGAAGAATTTTACGAAGGGAAAAATAAGGAAGATGAAGAGTTTTGGAATACTTGTCTTGTTGTGACTTTTCCTCTTCTTATCCTTAGTTGAAGAATTCCATGCAACATATCTTTGGAAGGTACTTCTCTTTATTTGTATTGCTGCCTTGGTAGCTTGGTGAACAATCTCCTCCAAAGAATCATTATGTCTTGGATGTGTTGGTTTAGGCCATTCAAGAATCTAGCCATTTTGCTTCCAAACCTTCATCCAAGTCACATTTAATAAGGAACATTTTCATCTCCTTATAATACTTTTCCACACTTTTTCACCCTCACCTCAACCTTTAAAGTTAAAGGATCAATTTCTTATTCTTATTTGCAGTTTTTATTTCTATTTTGGGAAAGATAAACATTTAATAAACCACATTCAGTTTTACTCATTCAATTAAAGGTATTGTCTTATGACAGGCACTGTGGGGTGCTATTACCTTCCTCATACGTATCCGACTCTCGAGCCCATCTCTATTTGCAAATCATCATTTTCCTTTTTATTGGTTTTCCATAGTTTTTCATAATAAACTATAGTGGCGACTCCATCTCTTTCATTTCACCATCACCCAATATTTTCCAATTTTTCAGATCGTCATCCATCGTCGTTGACCAAGTCGTGACACCTATCTAGTGATTAGACCTAATGATTTGTTGATCATTGGAACACCTAACTTTCAGACCTTATCTAGAAGTGTCTGTTTGTCAAATAATACTCAAGCTAGTAGCCAAGAGTGGTCACGTCTTCAAAGAATACTTGGTTAAGGTAGGAGTGTGTTGGTAAAGAATACTTAGTTGAGACAAAAGTGGCTTGGGAAAGAATACTCCTTGACATGGTCAACTAAGCGTAGTTGCGATATGAAAGAAAACTTATCAAGTCAAGAGTTGTTGGAGTCAAGAATACTCATTAAGTTAGAAGTGGCTATAGCCAATAATACTCATTAAGCTAGGAGTAGCTTGGGAAATAATACTCAAGGGATTAGTCCATAGTGCCTATGAGCCCAAAGAATACTCTAGTGTACTTCGCAACACTAATTTGACTAGTTGAACTTGGCTTGTTAGTCAAGAACTGAATGTAGTTTGTTATGACAAAACAAACCAGTATAAATTTCTGTAACTATTATCTATCGTCCTTATCTTCTCTATGTGCATACTATTATCATTTGCACTAACCCAAGAAGGAGAGCCTTCGTGAGAATACAAGTCTAGAAAGCATGTTTAAAACAAAGTTTAGGGATTTGATTATGTATTGGTTGGTCAGACATAAGAACTATGATTTTATCACTTGTTAAAGTAGACAAAAAAAAGTGTTAAACAAGTGATTTATTTGAATTTTAAAATGCATTTAGTGTGATCATTTAGACTAAAATCAGTGAGTTTTTGGATATGTTCATCTAATCATAGTATTGCATTAGATGAAACTTGTTGAAAAATATTTGTGAAAATAGACCTCTTTAAGTCTATCTTTGTCAATCAATCAGCTTAGATATAAAATGCATAAATTTTGATCTTTTAGATGCAAAAGTTACAATCTAAATCATTGATCAGAGTCACTGACAAAATATCACAGACAAATGATTAAGTGAAATCAGCTAGTTACATTTACATGATACATCAGATGAAAGAGTTATAGTCTAATTATTTCACTAACTAAATCATTATCTGAATACCATCAGTTAGACGATATTTGTGGAAATTTTTAAATTTAATTAAATCACAACTCAACCATATCTTCTTGAGATTTTTCTTATTTTTCTCACATTCCATCATCATAGATGATGATCGACAATTCATAAACAAGGGATTTGAGAAATTTTTGCAACAATTCTGCATCAAACACTAAGTTTCATTTGTAGAGCATCCTCTAACCATTAGTCGAGCCGAAATAACCAACAAGGTCATACTGAATGAATTAAAAAAGAAGCTTGACAAGACTAAAAATCTTTGGGTCAAAGAGATACCTAACATACTTTAAGATACCGTTGCACCCCATAGTCATCCTCAAAGAAACTCCCTTCTGATTAACATACGAATCAGATTTGATGAGATCGTAATAATGACAATAAAAGGGTGAAACAAGACCTTATACATGAAATACGAGAAGAAAGAGAAAACTGAAAAAAAAAAAAAAAAAAAAAAAAAAAAAAAAAAAAGATAGGGCAGCCTGACACTATAATACACGTGTCTGAGAATAAGTCTTTCGTAAAGATGACTTGGTATGACACAAACCCAGAGAAGCCCAAAAAGACAAACATGAAGGAAAACTCAGTTGGGATAATACTCCATTCAAAAGAATTTCAATATAGATCGTCTAACACAGTAGAGATGATAGTGTAGATAGGGTCAATTAACCTCAAGTCGTCTCCCACGAATCAAGTAATAAATTCAACCAATCAGTGTTCACAATTCATCTACGAGAAATAAAATTTAGAAATAATGGTAAATGTTAAAGAGAGTTAAGGATGTTTAGCATAAAAGTAAAGTAGACAAAGAAAAATAATAAAGAAAATAGGTTGACTCTGAAGCTCATTCAACAATAAATTCATCATTGATTATCTTAAGATTATTATTCTTTCAATTCTCACACATAGTCAAACTTAATCAAACAAGCATTAATCAAATTCAATAGAATATCATTAGCAGAGCAAAAGTCTACTCACGTATTTAGTATCTCACTTGTCTCCAAGCATCTACTCGTAAAGTGTTTATGTTCTGTGTCTTGAACTTAGTGAACAAGAGATTGATTAGAATTAAGCAAACTAACCAAGAACTCTAATTCAAGAAAAATAATTGAATTCTCAATAAACGTTCAAAATTAATTCTAATAGTAAAGCATAAATTGTTATAGAGAATCTAAGAACAAAACATTATTGAACAAAAACATCAGAATTTATTGTGAATTCACAAGAGAATCAACCCAAAAGGATTTATCTTTCTATACAATAGCAAAAAGAAAACATAACAAAGAAAATAAGAATACTACAATATTCTATTTTTCGAACGTATTCTAGTGTAGAGCTTCTTTCTCCTTCCTAGAAGCTTGTATTTGATTGTAGGTTTCTTTGCTCCAATGATCTCAGAAATATATTCTTTTTTAGATATTGTTCAAATATTCACAATTTCCAATTTTCCAAAATTCTCAGATTTTGCTTCCGGTTTCATCATGAACTCTATTTCTTCATATTTTTGCAAATGATTTACTTCCAATTATGTTTCTACAATACTGTAGATTTTATTCTTTAATTCTTCACTCAGATTTTGTTCTCCGTTTTTATTCAATGAAGCAACTTGAACTTTTTCTTATTGAGGCCCACTTGCAGTGGTAGGCACTTCCTTTAGACCTACTATTAGACCGTCTTGTTTTTGTTATTTGCATCAAACTCTTTCTATATCCTCGTCTTTTCTGCACTTGATGTTGTTGAGGTGCTTTCTTCAGTTGAGTCTTGGTAGATGGTTCATTGGATGGTCTACTCCATGTGACACCTAAACCGTCTAGTGCATGTAATAGTTAAACCATCTACTGTGACTAAAACTACAAGATTAGTATAAATAATAATTAAGGCCTAAATAAACTAAATTAGATTAATACTAATTAAATAGTATATTTATTATTGATTATAGTCCGAGAAAGTCATGATTAAAGCTTCTAGGTGTGAGTAAAATTATATGTTTATCACTTACAAACTTGAAGAATTAAATGACAAACTCTTACTAAGGACGTGGAATGCAACTCATTTGTAAATCTATTATAGTTGAATCATTGTAAATTTGTACATTGTAAAACAATGATGTAATTTTTTTCCTTAGTTAAGTTTTTTTTGTCCCTGAGGAGGATTTTGTTGAACAAGGTTTTAATAAGGCACATTCTCTAATAAAGTTTTCAGCTTTTCAGATCAGATGTTAATTCCTTAGATCATTTCAAAATGAAAAAAACTACCATATTGAGTCTAAGCATTCTGATGTTGTGCTTCAAGAATTCGTTTTAAAACAAACGATCATCACATCGTATCAAAGTAATTTGACACACATTTGATTGAAGAAATCCAATAATTGCAAACAAAGGCATTTGAAAATAAATGACCTTAACGTTAGATCAAAGCAATTCGATAAATATTTAATGTATTTAACATCAAACCAAAGTTATTTGGCAATAATTATTACAACCAAATCAAAGTAATTTGATTCCTAAACTGTTTGAAACTTAAACCTACTCAAAGTTGCTAGCAAAATTATTCGTTAAGTCATTCACTATTAATGGCTAATACATTGTCCAAATGGCTAATACATTGTCCAAAACAGATACAATAGAAGAGAACTCAACGTTATAGTAAATATCATTACATAGGTTTAGTTACAAAATCTTACGTAAGTTTAGTCGTTGACCAACAACCCATTGATGACATCTTTGGCTAAGTCAAATTGATTTACATCTATGGATGAAGCAAATAATACAACCTAGCGCATAGCCTTCTTGAACCCCTCGATGTATCCCTCTAAGCCGATTGCGACAAACTTAGCATTCTCAATTTCAAATCCACCTCACTCTTTTATGCTTTCTCAAATTCTTCTTGAAGATGACTTGTACTGTCTTTTAGTTTACTTTTCACTTCATCAGCAACTTTCAAGCTTTTCTTGAGTAACCCCATCTCGGCTTCAAGATTCTTAATTCTACCTTGGCCTTGATTAATTTATAGTGATTGGGTCGAGATAGCAAGCTCACACTCGACTTTTTCCTTCTCCAAATCTTGATTTTACGTTCCAACTCTTAATTCCAACTATCGTTTGGGCTTTGTCAACTGTCGCTAAGTAATGGATAATTGTCATGCACCTTGGTAACATTTTTTTGCAAATCCAAGCATCTTGTAGGACTTACTGTATTTAGAAGCTCGTGTTATAGGCAACCAATCATCACTACCACTGGCCTTAACTTGATTGGCCTTCATATTAATGTGCAATAATAAGTTAGAGTTTGATGTTGTAGTAGTATACACATGATCTACTCGGGTCAGAGGACGTTCTTTGCCTAGTATATTTAGCCTGTGGAAATAAGGTCGAGTATTCTCTAGTTGAGGAGGGGGTCAAGGTATATTTAACGTGATGTTGACTCTTATAGTTTGGATCGATGAAGTTTGAGCTACCGCGTCAGTCGCTGCAGTAAGTGGTACCATCTTTGAAGGATTTTGAAAATCGACGACCAATTCTTCTCAAGGGGAGGAGCCTTGACCTTGACATGAAGTTTCTTGTAATCAAAGGCCTTGCCCATAATATATGTGCACAAAAGAAAATCAGGTAAATATGAGGCAAGATAACATGTAAAGATATTAATAGGATGTAAAATTTTTCCCAAAAAAGGAAATAGGGTCCTTGACGAGGGGCACATAAAGGAGACCTTTATTGTTTATAGGATGATGAAGACTTTTTGTTATTTCAATATTTATTTTCTCATCGTCCAAAAGAATGTACTCGACCCTAGGCTTGAATTTATCAAGTTTTTACAAGAAATCGAGAAGTGGTCTAAATAAAAGAAAAGACATTTCTAAGAGTCTTAGTGTCACGACGTCCCAAATTTATTAATAAAAAATTATGCAAGGATTTAATTTTTCCTCAATTTGAAAATTTAGCAGAAGGTGATATATGTATAAAATATGACTTATGGAGAAAATGTTCAACTATTATGAAATTCTAATTAATTTATACATAAAATTTTGGATCAAAATTAAAATGAGTTAATGTGAAATCATATATATGAAGAAATTTAAATTGGCCGAGAGGTAGTAGTTTACCAAATGGTCGTGAGTAAGAAAACCGGAAGGCCGAAAGTCGAGAGGCTGAGAGACCGAGTGGCCGAATGGCAATATGTATAATCATATTTTTTTCTACAATAAAACACAAATTTATATTTCATATCATCAATTTGTATAATATTTTACATACATAATCACGTTAGACTATCCATATATTTTACGTGACTATTAAATTTGCTGTACAAAATTCTTACTTCACCGAAAGTATATATTACATAATTTTAATATATACAACACTTTGGATACATCATTACTTTAAACAATACTTATAATGAACAGGATTATTGTATAATACTTTCTGTAATAATAATTACATATTACACTTTGAAAACAGATTAACTATCGGATTATTGTACATTGTAGGAGGCATAAAGAAAGTTACAACAACAGGACCATCCAACACTAGAGGGATGTCTTCAAACTGAGCAAACGTGAAAATAGAATGGGCAATTCCCCTAAAGGTAGAATTTTCCACTCTATTAGTGCTTCAACCGTTTCCAAAAGAAAAAAAAACGCAAAAATGTATGTCGTAAAAGAAATGGGAATGTTGGGGGCATCCATTTATCTTTGATCTATCATTTGATTTAGTTCATATTCAACAACAAGAAAAGAGAGGAGAAAGTGAGATATACATACGTTTTCAAATAATTGCCTTTTTAAAATAATAAAAGTGGTAAATGGTGAGTATTCCAAATAGTTTAAGAATATCAAACTCTCCTCTTTCGTATAAATCACCATAAAGATATAAATAATACGAGAATAACAAAATGACTCGTAAATAATATGGGGATAACAATAGCAGTGAATAGTCAGGATAAATGAGCAATCATAATATCAACCTCGAGTTAACGATATATAGCATCTACATATTTAAATCCTCAAGGAATAAATCCTCCAACTGCAAAAAGTATCCCAATAATAAATCGAGAATGATAATTTGATTGACTTGTAAATAATATGAGGATAACAATAATAGTGAATAGTCAGGATAAATGACCAATCATAATATAAACCTCCAACCAACGATATATAACTTCTACTTATTTAAATCCTCAAGGAATGAATCCTCTAGCTACAAAAAGTATCCCCAATAAATCGCAACATGATCATATGTGAAAATAAATAACAAAAATTACAGCATAAAATACAAAGAAATTATAAGTTAAAATCAATATGAAGAATAATTTTAAGACCGAAAAGAAATAAACAAAATTGATAAATAATAAGAAAGGTGTGAGGCTTAAGGGTACCTCACCAAAAAATATTGAAAATAAGTAGCAATATGTATATCTCATTTCCTTTACCTTTGTTTGAAAGTGACGTGCAGATTTTGTGGGCTTCTTTTAGTGTGCTTTTCATTGTGGATTTTGGAGATCAGGTTCAACTATTTATAGGGTCATTTGTAATCATTACTTAGTTCCACTTAGTTGGATTCTAATTAGATTCTAATGGTGAAATTTGTTAACGTGATGGTAAAACTGATGTGGGACAGTGAAATAATTATAAATGACTCAAGTTTAGCTTATCTTATATGAGCATTAAATGCAAACAATGATTTAATGTTTATTTGTACTATTATTATAACTTAGATAAATAAGAGTTACGCACAACTCAGCTTATCGTTGGTCCTTTTGGGTCTAGTCATATGACTTACTGATGCGGCAACCGAGAGTGATGCAGAAGACGCAAGTCACAGCTGAAAGGCTCATTGATACGGTACTGAGAGGTGATACGGAAGCAGTAAGTCAAAGTTGAAAGGCTTATCAATGGGTAACCGAGAGGAGATACGAAAAAAGTAAGTCAAAATCAAAAGGCTTATCGATGCGGTAACCGAGAGTGATGCGGAATAAGTAAGTCAATAACTGAAAGGATTATTGATATAGTGCTAAGAGGTGATACGAAATAAGTAAGTCAATAGCCGAAAGCTTATTGATACGGTGATGAGAGACTTAAACTGAATCCTGAGATCGTCTCTCTCTCTAAATACAAATCGAATACTCAAATCAAAATGCTAAGATTATTTCCCTAATCCTCAAAACCATATTCCTAAGATCATAAATTGAATCCTGAAGACGTATTGCTAAGATTATAAATTGAATCCCAAAAACGTTATTGCTAATCTTATGAATTGTATCCTCAAAACCATATAACTACGACCATGAACCGTATAAACCAAATACCATATATAATTTGTGGAAATTACAACAAAAATAATTCATATTACATTCATAATTTCCAGGATGTTACACTTAAGACCAGCATTTCAGCTTGAAAATGTTGTTTTTAAAATATTTTAAAGAAGAAGCGTAAATGAGAAAAAGATGACTGTATTGAGCTCCGTTCAAAGACACCAAATCGACCTTATAATTATGTTTAAATTGATAAAAAGTACATTGATATGTTGATAGTCGGGGTTATTTGGAGATAGTGACAAATTATTTGTAAAACTTTTAAGAAGGCCTAACTATCATGGTGAAGTTGGTTGGGGCCCAAGGATAAAGGAAATAAGACATCAAGTTCCTTAAAGAAGAACTCATACACAAACAAAAAGTTTTCATTATTTGGTAATGCTTTCATGAAAGCTCTATCCAAGTTTAAGCACGCCTCCACCAAAATGAACTCCACAATAGTATTAGAACACATGATAAAAGAGGACGCAAACTCTTTGATAGATTTTTTTGCGACATGTAGGCTTCCTGAAATACCTAGGAGGAAATTTATCTTTCCTTTTTTCTCTTACCCAAGCTCGGTTATGTTGTGTCCAGTATCTCTTGAGAGGAAGCTTTACATTTTCCTTTAAGGTTAACAATGGCCTGTTAGCCACCAGTGTCTCAAAAACCACCACAACAAAAGTGACAGGGTTGGAAGAAAGTTCATCCATTCAATCCCCCTCAATAGAAAATGATCCCTGCTTACCATAGGGCTACTCTCACTAGAAGAATCAAAAGGAGAAAAAGAGAAAACCATTAAAACATACATAAATGGAGGAGGTGAAAGGCAAAATGGTAGCAAAAAACCAAAAAATGATCGCACAAAGATTTTGGTAGAAGCAAGCGAAAATGAGGGATTTTAAATTGTACCAAAGACACGTGAAGCATTTAAATTTAAAACACTTCACTTTTAAACACGGGAAAGAGTGATGCTCAGACATCTCATCAAATAATATAACACAATAAATAAAATGTTTGTCACTTAAGCAACCTAACGTCTCAAAAAAAGTAAAAGTCTATCATTAGTGTTGAAACCCCCTCTTTATTGTGTAGGAGTTACATTGTTTGAAACAAATGATGATGAGTAAAAAAGTCTAAGTTTGGTTTCAATTAAGAGTCTCAAAGCAACGACCTCACTAAAAACTAATTTTTACACCTTATTCATAAATTCCGAACTAAGAAAACTTATGTACTACGTAACTCTTAGATATTCAAACATATGTTACCTATCTTCAAAATATACAAAGATAATTAATCTCAACAACTCAAATATTCGTATATACATGATAATTGATTTCATTATAACTTATATTTAAATATTTTATCATAGATTTAAAAGTTTAGAAATATAAAATGATTCGTCATAGAGTATTACTCAATAATCTCTCATTCAGTATTCATATACATTTATTCTAACATTTTTCTAAATTGTGAGACTTCAGTATGAAGAGTGAATCTCCACTTGATGTTCGTCAACAACTCCATAGACAAATCGTCAAATGTTTAAAGTCAGCATCTCGCTTCTTACCACCTCGAAGAATCATGCTCGTTTCTAGTAACAATAATAACAAAGGTAATTTTTTTTTTCGTTTGCTTTTGTCGTAAGTGGTACTTCTTATACAAATTCTTCCTTTCAATATATTTATCTTATTTGAGTAATAAAAAAGAAAAGAATCAGTAATTATGTAATTTTTTTTCAAATCGTTTAGGCGTACTAGTATTTTGATCTTAAATTATGCTCATGCTAAACTTGAATTGTTGTAATCGTCGTGTAAGTTACATTTTTAAATAACGACGTCAACATTGAGATTAGATTTTTTTAATAAGTTAAAATTAGTTTATCAATATAAGTTTATTTAGATAAAATCTTTCATATATTCTTCTGAAATAAAAATAAATAAAAAAAGTAAAAAGTAATATTTTATAAGGTAATTTATAGAAACTCTTTGTATAACTTTCTAAAAATTTTAGTTGTTAACCTATAAGTAAGATAAATTTTTAACTTGAATAAATGATAAAAAAACCAATTTAACACTGGGGTCAATTATTTCAAATGTGCTTAGGGAAAAATTGATACAATCATCCCTTAAAATCAATTGTTGAGCTTTATCATTTCTCTGTTTTGAATAAAAATTATATTCTAACACTAACTTTTTTTTTAAATTATATTTCTAAAATACCAAAAAGAACAATTAATCCTCTATTTTTGTCTTCACACAGACAATTGCCATTTCAACCATTCCACCCACACTTCATTCTTTTATTTATGAGTAAAATTTAAGAACGCTAGAACTTAGCCGAAGAATCCTCCATCCTAGGCGGCAAGAATACAGAATCGGTGAAGAGTACAGGATACGCATACCTGCGACGAATACTTTAAAGTATAGTATCTACCTCGGAATACTGTACACAATACACATCCAACTCCGTGGTACGACCACACCAATTGTGTCGTATCGTATCTTCCAAACACACACGGCGTCACCCTTCATCCACACGCGTACACAAATTTCAATCACACTCGCGTGCCCTTATGTGTCATTTCGTATCGCACCCTTCGTTCAAGGTGGAGGAGTAACAATCTTGTGAATCGCTCCCCACGGTAAAACCATGCACCTTCGACAAAACCCTAACTACGAATCCGAGAACAACGACGGAGAGTGGCGAAAGAGATCGTACGGCGCCCAAAGACTATCCAACGGACAAGGCTTCTTCGAATCGATTCGCAGCCACGGTTTCCCCTTGCCGCTCCAGTGGAGGAGGCTCACCGGACCGGGATGCAAGTCGCGGCAGAGACCTTCGAGATTGTCGCCGCCGAGGCCGTGCTGGTTCCACCGGTGCTCTACTCGCTCCACGTCGCCGGCGAAGACTAGAAGAAATGGCGGCAGCGACCCGAGCTCGTAGATCCGGTTCCGCTTCTGTATACGCATCCACGTCTCCAGCTTCTCCGTGTACCTTCCCTCGCGCCACTTCCACAGATCGATCACCATTACACCGGTGTTGAAATAGCACGCGTCGCGTCCCTTAAACGACGCCGCGTAGCTCGGGTTCGACCAGAAGCGGTGCGTGAAGTAATTGGTGAAGTTCGCATGGCAGTATTCGGGCGCGCCGAGCACGCGGGAATGTAGGTCGATTTTCCAAAGCTTCGCCACGTCGTCGACGACGATGAGGTCGGAGTCGAAGTAGATGATTCGCCGGACGTTCGCCGGGAGCAAGTCAGCTAGATACATCCGCGCGTAGTTCAGCGGCTGGTCCAGTGCACGTCGGATCGAGTACGAGATCTTGCCCCGCACGAGGTTCGCGTCGAAGTGGTAGAGGTGGAAGGCTAGGTACGGGAACGTCGTGGTTATGATGCGCCGGAGCTCCGCGCGTCGGTGCGTGGTGGCGATGAAGTGGAATACGACGTTCTCCGGACACGACGTGTGTTGCAGCACGGAGAACACGCCGGCGATGGAGCCGCGGAGGTAGGTCGCGTCCAGCGTCATCGCGATGTGGAAGACGGACTCTCCGTGCGCGCGGTTGCGGCATTCTCTTCCGTTGCGGAATGCCGGCGCTTCGCGGAACGCCGGAAACTCTCCTGCAATTGCGGTGGCCGGAAAATGCGCTTCGACGACGACTAAAAACACCACCACCAATAACGCAAGGTACTGTGTGAGTGTGAATGAGAGTGTCGGTGGCATGGTGACGAAACGGAGGAATGGAAACCACAGAAGAAAAAGTTTTGGAGTGTATTTTTTGTGAAGGTGCAGGGTACTTTTGGAATTTTGAGGTGGTGTTGTTTGGTTGTGGGCCCCGGAATGAACACCATGGTAGGAAGCCAGCTGGAAAGACGTGTCTCTGGCTTTTTTAACTTCGAAATGTGTGATTTGTTGTTATGTTGTGTAAAATGATGGGTGGTTTGCACCCTTGGATCTATCTCATGGTGAGAAATTGACGGCAATGATTTGACTGATGAAAGTATTTGCGTGAAATTGCGTGTAGTGGGTTTGTCTGCACTTGATAATCGCGATTCGCGTCGGAATCTGTGGTTGTTGAAGCACATTTTTTATTTTTCTTACAACATAAATATTTCCAAAAAAAAAATTAAAAGTACACTCTTGCCAAAATTATTTTAGGAACCAGACCCATTTATTGTATAGGTTGGAAATTAGATTCTCGATGAGTTTATTCACAACATAAAAACCACATTGGAAAGCTGAATTCCAGTTAAATTTTTCAACTTTTTAATAAAAGGAAAAGAGAAGAAAAAGGTATTAAAAATTAATTAAAATTAAAATAAATAATAAAAATATTTTAAAATATGTTCAAAGAAGACGTTTACGGTGTGTTTGGGTTAGGGACGGTGTTAACTTGAAATCAAATATATAAAAGGTTAGATTATTTGAATTAAGAAAAAGATCGTAAAATTTGAGTGGGAAGTTTGTAAAAATTTGTGAATGATGTGATAGATATAATAGTATTTTAATATTTTTTAATATAAAATTATAAAATTATAAATTTATTTTTATAATTAAAAATAAAATATATTTAATTTATTTAATGTAATTAATAATAATTTTAAAAAATTTATAAAAAATATTAAATTAGTAGTTATCTTTAAAATAAATTTAATTTATTATAAAATATATTAACTTAATAATTAAAAAGATTAAATTTTTAAAATATAAAATTAAACTTTTTCAAAACAAATTTAGTATTAAATTTAAATATAATTATTATTTCATAATAATAAAATAATTAACATTATATAATTTTTTTAAATACTTATTTTTATATTTATTAAATTATTATATTTATATTATTATTAATTATTTTATTAAAAAATTATATAATATTTAAATTTTTACTTTTAAATATTATTTATTATTATACAATAAATATATATATATATATATATATTATTGTTCATAAAAAATTTATTTTATTAATTATTTTTAAATTTTTATTTTATTATAAATTTAATTATTATATATTTTAATTATTTTTTATTTAAAATAAATAAATATTTTTATTATACTTTATTTAATTATATTTAAATTTATAT
>Ga0209700_105360_pt1 | contig 21699 bp, 13 predicted proteins | sample SiratroredBW_FD_187528 | JGI IMG/M metagenome (GOLD analysis project Ga0209700, IMG submission 187528) | Root nodule microbial communities of legume samples collected from California, USA - Siratro red BW (SPAdes) (version 2) | ecosystem: Host-associated > Plants > Roots > Nodule | place: USA... | reverse complement strand
TTTTTTTTTTTTTTTTTTTTTTTTTTTTTTTTTTTTTTTTTAGTTTTTTTTTTTTTTTTTTTCTTTCTCCAATTCTTGGAGAAAATAAGAGTTAAAAGACCAAGACTTGCCCTTGACTTTCTAAATATTAATTAACTTAATTTTTCATATTTATTTAATTAATAATGTTTTTTTCCTTATGACTTTAAAAATATTTTTCAAATAAGTTTCAAAACCTATACAAACTTCATGGATTAAAACTGACCAAATTATCATGGTAAAAAAATCAAAATAATAAATCTAAATTGTTTAATTATTAATATTAAAAGATAAATAAATATATAATTTTTTTAAATGATTATATTTCAATCATCAATAATCCTCAAACTTTAAAAAAACTAAATTCCTTAAAACTTTAATCCTTTGAAAGCTTAGCTAAGTGCTCTAAAAAGGAGAAGTTATATATGGCTAACACCCAATTTCATTTGGTAAATAAAAACCAAAAAACAAATATTAAATAAAAAGAAAAGGTAATTGATTAAAAATATAATTAAAAAGAAAATTTAAAATAATAAAACATAAAATTTTAAAATAATATTGAAGGAACGTAGGGAATATCAAGTAGAAAGTTTGAAGAGGAGATAAAAGGGACTTTTAGAGCTTAATTGAAAAAAAGAATAGTTTCAAGCATAATTATAATTATCTTTGTAACCAAAAATCAGAATACAAATAAGTTTAACCTGTAATCTTAAGTAATGTAACCTTTGATATAACACAACAATTTTTTAAAAAATAAGATTGTAAAAATTTAAAATAAGATTGAAGTGAATAATTTTTTAAAAATTTTGTAAAACTTATTCATTCTACTACTTAACATCGCTACATTCACCATGGTTGTAAATCAATATGTAAAATTCATAATTCGCATTGATGTAAAAATGTTAACAATTCAATGTTAGTTAAGTGAAAGTATGATTATATTATACACTTTTTATGTCACTTATAATACACTTATGTAGAAATTAGTCTTTTTATAAATTTAATTTGTGTTAGAGATAATTTCCCAACTTGTAAAATAAATTTTCAATCACCTATATATAAAGAATTATATAGTTTTAAATTAAACAAATGACTATATTATTCAAACATAAATAAAAGTTCTATTCAACACAAAAGAATTCTACAATATTTTATTAACAACTTCTAAGAATTTTGTTGTTCGTTTCTTCCATTATATTTGTGAGCAATATTTATTTTCGTAATACTTGGAACATAAGTTGAATTATGAATATAATTTTATGAAATACACATATAAGTTATAGAAATAATAACAAAATGAATCATAACTTGTACTAAGAATCTTTAGTATTGTTTATTATGAGCTGTAATTTATAATAATGAAAATTGAGTTAAATCTGTTTTTTTTCTTATATGTTTTTTTAAGAAAAACCTTTTAATACAGGTTGAATCATTATGTATTCGTCTAAATTATTAGTTTTAATATTATTTGTTAGGTCTTTTGAGGGGATTTACTAGAGAGATTCCAGAATAATGAGATCTAAGTCAAATTCACATAAGAAATTGATATCATTTCTAATCCAAAACTTTAAGATCATATGTTTGTAAATATTTTTCTTATATATTGTTTAACTTTCTCATTTTTAATTAATGTAAGACTTAGACTCACACTTAAATTTTGTAAGATTTTTTTTTCTTCAAATGTTTCTTAATCAAAAAAGAATATTATTTTAGTATGATATTTATAATTTTTAAATTTTTTGTAATTTTTTATTTTACGAATTTTCTATAAAAACGTAAGAAATGAGTTTTATCTGAATTTTAAAAATTTCACCAAATATTCATAGAAAAAAATATCACAAATATCAAATATTCTAGTAGTGTTAAAAAAAAATAAGAGATATTATTATTCTTACGTTAAAAAATAAATTTTACTTTAACAAAACTCAGGAATCAATTATATTTTTAAAGCTTTTGACATATATCTAAATATGAAAAAAAAATTTGTATCACTAACTGTTCACTTAAGTTTTAAAAGTTAAATCTCCTATCTCCTATTACAACAAAACCTTGCATCTTTTATTTCATTTAAATAATTACGATTTCGAAGAATAAATTATTAGAAAAATGATAATAATTAATTAAATCTTTTATATTAGCTTTAGATTCTATTTTATTTGAATCTATATTTAATATCCTTTAAGAAAATCTTCTAGTTTTACCCATTTCTTTAGGCCAGCAACTGCATTAGCTAATATTGATATTATTCTAATATCTATATTGAATGATATATTACTAGTTGTTTGGTTTAGCAGCCACCACCTTCTCGAAACCATCCCCCGACACCATTTAAGCTTCTTAACCGTAATCCATTGACTCATGCCCATAGATATATATAGAAACTAAATCATTATTAGTTAGTGTGTTATCTAATTAATCAACATTTAAGTCTTTCATATCGCTGGGATTAAAACTAACTCCTCATACTTATGATAGATTCAAAATTGTCGTTCATCCTACTTCAAAGTACATTGGTTAACACATTTTTAATATTATGGGGGGAAATGCATTTTTGACAAGGGTTAACAATTTTCTTATTTTAATTTATAATTTAAGTTTGAATTATTCTTGAACTTTTCAATTCTCCTTTCCTTTTATATAATTAATCACATAACATGAAAAAAAAAAATACCATATATCAAAGTCAAAACACGGCGCACTACGAGTAACGTGATGAAACTCTTTTAAAATAAAGTGTAATTAATTATTTACAAGTTTGTGATGAAAGATGTAAGTTTTCCATTTAATATCAATAAATCATAACTAATTCTATGAAAAAGTCATAACTCAATTATAATAAAAGTATGAAAATTTTGTCTCAGGATCATGTAGTTTCTATGTGGTGATAGTAAGATATTTTTTAGAACACCCTACTGGGAGAGTTTGACAACTCTAGAAGGTGTTCATTCCTTGTTATAATTAATTAATTAAATGCGATGAGAACGATGATGTTGTGTGAGGTATGTGCATGACCAGGTTCACGTTCTTGCCATCAGAAACGTGTAGCCATGTTACAACAAGGTCAATGTGTAGTTATCAAAAATCATTATTCCATAATTAAAGCACGAAGCAATTAAGGAACTAGGAATTAATATTCGTAGCTACTTTTCCTTTCACTCCACTTTGTGACCATTGAATTTTAATGATGTCATTTGGAGTGTGATTAAGGTAGATCTTCAAGTGAGTGATTGAAAAAATGTTGCATGTGTAGATTATGGTAATAATTTGATGGGGGTGAAAATAATTATAATTTATGTATACTTAATTAGTTTAATCTTGCAAGGTTTTCAAACTACATAAATTATATAGGTTAAGATGAACGCAAGAGACACATCTTGGGTATGCATCACTTTAAGCGTGTGTGATATTTTTTAATAAAAAGATGAATTCACCTATTTGTTAATATACTATATACTTTTCCAATTGAAAGATAAGGATAAATTGAATGTCAAATTTGCTAATTATTTTTCCGATTGACATTGGTATAGAAAAGTAAAAAATATATATATCCAAAATTTAAAACTAATTTAATATACTGAGAAGTGTCATGGAAAAAATAAGGGAAGAATAAACGTTAAAGATATATAAACTTATAATTTAATATCCATAAAAAGTAATATCGTTAAAATACAAATAAGATAATGTTGTTATGTGTTCCGCTTAGTAGGTATGCATCACTTGTAGCATCACTAACTCTTGTATTAATACAAAATCATAACATATAAAAAAAAATAACGAATAAAATAAGTTAAGTCAAAGTCAACTGAAATTAATCAATGTAAAAAAAAATTATTCTAGTATATTTTGTCAGCAACATTCATCTAACTTATAATTAATTAATCTAACATTTATATTTTTATTTATATTTATATATACACACGTGGGACTTTTTTATTTTAATATTTATTAATAATTTACATTACCAATAAGTTAGTTCTTAAATTTTTTTATAAAACTTGAGGTTTTTTCGCTATAGTATGATTAGGAGAAACTTTCGTCAATTTCTGATCACTTAAAATGTTATCCATATGTAATTTAGCAACAATCATCTTGTAAGTTTCCAGGTTGTGATTTCTTATAAATTACTCTGACATGATTTATCAGTAAATCACCAATTTCTAATTCTTCAAAACTTCTAACTCAAATTCCTCATATTTAATTTCACATCACATCATAGTTTATTAAAATCATAAAAAACACACACACACACACATATATATATATATATATATATATATATATATATATATATAAAACATTATTTGAGCATCATCAAAACATGAGAGTGACCAAACTATTTGAGGAAAGAACATTCTCATAATATTTTTTTAACTTAAGTGAAAATTGATGTGAAATATTTCTTGTTATAGCTTGAGTAATATTATTTCATGTTTGGACTGAGCAAGGTTTTCACAATTCAACTTGTTAATGTTTAATTAAACCAAAACAAGTATTTTCAATATAAAATAATTTTTCCTAACTATTTTTTGACTTTATAATGATCCTGCATGTTTATTTTTTTTTTATTCTTTAGTTTAAAAGTTATTCTCCAATTTATTACACCTTTCAACTTTGAAATATAATTTGTTCGAATTCTCTTATATTTTTAATCTTATCTTTTTTTGAAATATCTATGTTTACTTACTTTTTTTTAATCTTTATTTTGGATCAAATATCTTTGAATATTATTTTAAGTTATTTAATCTTGAATATCACTTCTTAAATATGATATCTCAATTCATCTCATTGATTATTAAAGTATGTTTAGACACTCTTTTATCTCTATATATTTTTACTTCAAGTGGGACTTACTCAAACATATTATAATCATTCTTTTTGAATCAAAATATTTATTCTGTTTGCTTTAGATTATTCTTACGCACTAACCTTTCAAATTATATACCTTTCAAAGTATTAGTTTCCATGAGTCATTCTTACATTCATAACCAATCCAAACATTTTGAAACTTTATTTATAATACTATCACCTATAACAATTTCTTGAGATACAGTGATTCAAACTATTCTATTGACATTTGAAATATGGTCTAATAGTGTTATTATGTCTGATAGTTATACCTCATTAATTTGTAAAAGCAACCTTAAAACACTTTTCCTATAATAGGAAAAGTGAAATATGTAATGAACTAGCATTTTACCATGCAACGCACGGGATTTAATGAAATTTAAAAAAAACATATATTATATATGATATTAATTTAATATTATTATATTATATTATAATATTTATTATATATTATTATATTCATCAATTTAATATTATAATTTATTTATATCTAATCAAATGTAAAATTATATATATACTGTAGTAAAATTATAATTATAGTACTTGAGAAGATATATTGTTTCCTTTAGTCTTTTTTAAGTGTGCTTTAACCTCTTTTAAGTGGCATTTAGTCTTTGAAAATATATTAATTAAAATATTTATCAAAATATTTAGCAAAATAATATAGATAAGAGAAATAATAATACCTCACATCTCTATATTAAAGTTTTCGAAAAAAAAAAATTATACACAGTATTTTTTTTTGTTGTATGATATATTATTATCTTTATTCAAAATCCTAAACTCTATATCCTAAATTCTAAACTCTAAACACATTATCATCTTTATCCAAAATCCAAAATAAGTATTTTTGATATGACTAAAGATTAATTGTAATAATTTTTTTACCGTAATCTCATTGCTAACAAACTTATAATTTTATAGTTTTGGTGCAACGTATTATTGATTTTTATAAGTTTTTTTTTCTTTTTTTATATAAAAAGTGTTTTTTTTTTTATTATTGAGAATGCGCACTTTCAATGTAAAATGGAAAAATGCACCCCTTCAGAATTAAGCAGTCTTGCCAAACTCCCAATCTGCATGATGCTTTGGGCCGTTAAGTCCAAAGTTCAGGCCTAGTTGTGTATCACATTTGGGACTGCTTCTTCCTGCACCTCCGTGTTTCTTGAGACACCTCTAAAATTTATTAAATGATTTTATACTGCATAACATTGTATAATCTAAAATCTGCATTGTATATTATAAAATATACTTTAAAATTACATAATTTAAAAATAAATTTTATAATCTAAAAAATATCTTTCTGAATTATATAATATAAAAAAATATATAATCCGAAATATATATATATATATATATATATATATATATATATATATATATATAAGACATGCAACGAAAAATAAATAAAAAAGTTAAAACCAAACAAATAAAAATGATGAAAGAAATAACACCATATGGATTTTTATTTTATTCATTCACACTAACATTTATGATAGTGTAAAAACACATTTTTTAGCGTGCATTAAATGTCTATTTTTTACCACTACTAAAATTTTCAACATATAACTTATATTATGATTAAAATATCTAATAAATAAATATTTTCAAAATATGACATTTTTAAATTTATAATAAATATTTTGGATAGTGATATATCGTTACCTTTATAATTGGTAGTTTCATTTACAGAATGAGATTGATGTTAAACAGATATTAAATGTATAAGAAAATATGTTAAATACATGTGAAACATAAGTATTGAAATGAAAGAGCATGCAAACATGTAAAGAAAGTGAAAGTTAAAAAAAGTGGATAGTATATATATTATACATAAGTAGAGATAAATAGATAAAGTTCATACTTAATATTCTGGCAAATTTACAAAAGTGGTTTAATTTTTATCTGAAATATATTTTTTTATTTATTTCTGGATATAGATGAATGGTGCATAGAAGAGACAATATTATTGTGAAGAAAGAATGTCCTTATTACACGATTTAATTTTGACATTAAATGAAATCATGAAAAGATAACACAATTTTAGTTTACTAGATGAAATTGTGTAACTAATATTTCAATTAATGAGTTAATTAAAATTTTTTTTGCAAATGGTGTGTTGCTACTGGGCAACTAGAATAAATGGATAGTTACAAAGTCATTTTATTTATTGATAAATATGTAATGGTTGAAAATTAATTATGATTAAGTAATTGAATAATTGTGAAGTTAATTTGAATAGAAGAGTGGTTACATATTGTGAAAAAAAATTACTTATATATAATTTAAGAACTAACAATAAATTTATTTAAAAAATTATATAATATTTCCAAATTTTTCTTTCTAAATTTATTGCTAAATTTCAATTTTATTTTAAATTATTTTTATATCAGTAACTAAATTCAAATATCCAACTTATACTTAATTTTGCTAAATATATTTTATTATTAAATTTTAATTTTATTTTATTTTTCTTTCCAATATCAAACTTACTCTTAATTTACTTCAATATATAAATCTCATACTAACACATCATTTTTATTTCAACCATTACATATTTATCAATAAATAAAATAACTTTGTAACTTCATTTATTTTAATTAGACAGTAGTAATACAACATACCTGCCAAAAATAAAAAAAGAGAAATAGGCGGAGAATATATATTAACCACTATAAAATTGTGCAGTATTCTGACAATTTTAATTAACTCATTAATTCAAATATTGATTGTATCATTTCTCCTAATAAACTAAGATCTTGTTATCTTTTCATGATTTCATTTATTTTTTCACATTGATATTGTGTCTGATAGGTATGATTTATCCATATCTATAAATAAATAAAAAAATACATCATTTTAAGAATTTCAGATAAAAATTACACCAATTTAAAGAATTTGTCTTGATATTCCTTTTCACTTATATTTTATTAAATTTAATCAAAATAAAACATTCTGATAAGTTCCGTGATAATGTAGAAACTTCTTGAAAATATAATTAATTTTTAAGATGGATTAGTAATCTGTGTCGGGAATCATAAGGAGGCTAATAAATGTGTCATTATTTATCTGTCAAAATTTAGGAGAATTAAGATGGATCAAAGTAAATGAAATATAATTAATCTTAAAATATATGAAAATAACACTAAGCTATTAACATGATGCAATTATTTAACAAAACATCATTGATTCCAATGCTATAAAATTTGAATCCCAATACTAAAAAATAAAAATTAAGAACTATTCTTTACTGCAGAGTTGTAATAATTCTTTTAAAATGAACGTGTCTTTAGGAGTCATTAGTATTCTCATCGTGTAATATGCCATATCTTAATTTCATGAAAATTTTATTTTGTTTTTATTTTCAAGCATATTTATTATTTTAATTTTAAATTCAAGTTAATAATTAGCCCTAAAAATTATTTCTTGTTCATATGAAATCCTTTTTATCTTCACTTATATATTGAAATTTTTAAAATTATTTATTTATAATAATTTTGTTTCTACAATTTATGTCTTTAAGCATACCATTTATTATTCGTTGTAATAATAATAATAATATAAAGATAAATATTCATCCGCCAAAATGCTAGTTATCATTAATTCATAAATTATTACTCTTTCCAGTCCTAATTGTCGTGATTTTATAGAACTCATTTAAAATTGAATGATATATTAATTATATTTTAAAAAACATCTTTAATTAATTGAGATGTTTTTACTAAAATAATTAACAATAAACATTTTAAATAAATAACAAAAAGTTATCTCTTACAATTTGAAAATAAAAGTATACACTTTTTCATGTGACTAATTTATTATTTTCCACTTCTGTTTTAAAATAATATTAAAGAGATTACAAAATAAGAATGGAGGGAATAGTGGTTTATAAAACCGGTAACAGAAAAAATGTATAACAGAAATCGCAGAATATGTAAAAAAAGAAAAGAAACTGACGAAAAAACCAACTAGGGTGGACCGACATTACGAGAAGTCTACCGCTAAAAGGTGAAAACGCGGCAAGCGTTGGTTAAGCCAATAAGAAACGTGATGACGTGTCATAATCCAATAACACTCAGCCACGTGGCAAATCCACGTAGCATAACTTGGCACACACTTCACACTTCTAAGCTCCTGCTTTCACCATTCCATCGTCATTACTATTATTATTTCATTATTTGATCCTTTCTTCACTCACGGTTGCTCCTCCCAACGGCGTTTACTTCGTTCAATACTCAATAATAATAAAAAAACGAACCGTGCGGATCTCATGGAGGCGCACGGCGGAGGGCTCCGCCGCATCTTGGTCCTCGTCTTCTGCGTCGCCGGAATCTGGTCGGCCTACATCTACCAAGGCGTTCTGCAGGAAAACGTGTAAGAATCCGAATCTGCTCCGAAATTCTCGTCAGGAAAACGTGTTTCCAAATGCCGTTTCTCGTTGCTATTTTTTTTAATTGCTTTGGATTTTGTTTCAGGTCGACGAAGCGATTCGGTCCGAACGGTGAAAGGTTCGAACACCTTGCGTTTCTGAACTTGGCGCAGAATGTGGTGTGTTTAATCTGGTCGTTTATAAGTAAGATTCTAGTGCCAATTACCAATTACTGTGTGAATTTATTTGATTTGAGTTTGTGTTTTATACGTTGTTGCTCTATAACTAATTGGAAATTACGTCTGTATTACTTTTAAAGCCGTTTAAATTTTTTTTATACTTTGAGCGTATTTAAATTAGATCCGTTTAACATTTTCTTTAAATAAATTTTGTTTGTGTACAGTGATAAAGATATGGTCTAGTGGAAATTCTGGTGGCGCTCCTTGGTGGAGTTATTGGAGCGCTGGAATTACCAACACCATTGGTCCTGCAATGGGAATTGAAGCTTTGAAGTATATTAGTTACCCTGCTCAGGTGTGATTTCTTCAACACCGTTTTTATTATTTAATTGCATTTTATTAATCTGATGTGGAAGTTATGATTTTACCCGAAAGTGTTGTTAATTTGGAGTAATGCCAGTGGTTAGTCTAGACATGAGCTTATTTTAGTGGGGGAGGAGGATTTATAATTTGAATTAAAAGTTAGGTGTAGTAAATCGATTTTGGTATTATGTACGAAAATCCATTCGTCTTTCTTGAAAATCTATGAAATGTCAAAACTATTATACAGGATTAAAATAAAAAGTATGGTAACACACACAAGCTATCCTTATCACGCATCTAAGTTCAAACTAGTTTTTTATATTTATGCTGCATTGTGCAGCTTTTGTGGTGGACATATTCTTCAGTCATTCAGTGTCTTCGGCATGAGGCTGTAGGATCTTTTTAATGGGTGGTGTTAATTTGCTACTTGCAGGTTCTGGCGAAGTCTTCCAAAATGATTCCAGGTCAGTATATTGTGCTTGATGGACTAAAGCTTGCATCTTAATTAAAAGCAATGGGAAATTAGCTGATTTTTTATTTCTTCTGCATATTCGCTGAATTTATGATTGAATTGTATGACTATATTGTGTGTCAATGTGTTTTTGTATACTTTTGGTTTACGGGGACTAGGGATAGCTTGCATATGAATTTCATTGTCAAAGGAAGTGAATCTTTTTGCATTTTACTAATACTATGGATACTTTTGTGGTTATGTGTTCTTTTAGACTTTTTAGCTCTTGTACTTGTGCATTTGACTTGAGAACCATCGTGATTTGTATCATAAACTTTTACTCATTATGCACCCACCCATTCTTTCCGATTTGCTTATGGATCTGCACAAAATAATTAAATTCCACCACTTTTTACCTTCATTTGAACATGCTAAATATAGGAGCTTCTGGCAGGGACTGACATATAAAACATTTGGAAGAAAAGACGATAGAAAAATCTTATAATAATTTTTTTTTGTTTTTTCTTTAAATTTAAATTTATCCTCAGATTATGTGAAAGTACTCTTAAATGTCTAACAAAAGATTCACTTCACCGTAATGCAGTTATGCTGATGGGTACTCTGGTATATGGGATAAGATACTCTTTTCCAGAATACGTTTGTACATTCCTTGTTGCTGGAGGGGTATCAACATTTGCTCTTCTAAAGGTTAGGAACTTCTCGGAATAACAGAGCTCACTGCTCTTATCAAGGAAAGTTTTTAAGTCTATGAACCCAGCTTAGCGTTATTTGTTTATGCTAATTACAGACGAGCTCAAAGACAATCAGCAAGCTGGCACATCCAAATGCTCCCCTTGGCTATGGGTTGTGTTTCCTAAACCTTGCTTTTGATGGATTTACCAATGCTACTCAGGATTCTTTAAAAGCAAGGTAATAATAGAGAAGTTTCTCTCTTTTTGTTTTGGCATATAGCAATTTCTGTCTGTCTTGTTGACTACCAGATTTAATATGCACTTCCTTGATTTCCTCTTTACTACTTTCACATCCCTTTCTTCCTCACTTCCGTTGTATCCTCCTTTTTTTTTTTTTTTTCTTTTAATGAGAACAATTTTCTAAATGTAGCAGTTCTTGAAATTGTTTCTCTAATTCGTTAACGTGTTGTCTTTTTTTAATCCAGCTATGAAGTATGAAATGCGGTTATATTTATTATCTCAATTAAACACATCTTTTAGAGTTAAGTTCAATCCTGATAGCTGATTATATGAACCTAAATGGATTGGCGTATAATTTGAGGCTTATGTATTTAGCCTACATTGAAATACTTGTCCTCCATAGGATTTTCTCGGGTGAATAATTTAATAGTCTAGTAATCAAAACTAAATATAATTTTCACGTTCCTCTTTCCCATGTAATGTTGCTTGTAGGTAAAACTACATTGACCGTTGTTGCTTTCACATGTTAAATAATTGAACTTCTCTTCGAAGTTGACTTCTGAAATCTCGACACTGTTGGGCTTTATTAGAGGCCAATGATAGTTGACAACGTCTTAAATACAGATTCGTTAATGTTAATTCTATTATTTATAACTATCGGTTTGGCTTACCAGGTATCCAAAAACAAGTGCTTGGGGTATTATGCTGGGCATGAATTTATGGGGAACCATATACAATTTAATTTACATGTTCGGATGGCCCCATGCCAGTGGATTTGAGGCAGTTCGATTCTGCAGACAGTATCCAGAGGCAGCATGGGATATTTTTCTGTATTGTTGCTGCGGTGCTGTTGGCCAAAATTTCATCTTCTTGACTATAAGCCGGTTTGGCTCTTTGGCGAACACTACCATCACCACCACCCGCAAGTTTGTTAGCATTGTGGTATCTTCCGTATTGAGTGGGAATCCCCTGTCAACAAAGCAATGGGGGTGTGTTTTTATGGTGTTCTCAGGATTGTCTTATCAGATCTATCTCAAGTGGGAGAAGTTGCAGAGATTGCAGAAGAAAAGAAAAGCCATGTGAAGCCTTCAGCAATTTTGAAGTCAAGACGTTAACTACTATTCTAGTTAATTTGCCCCTTACTAAAATCTTTAAGGTTCAATGAACCGGATTTAGGTCTATGCAAGAAAATATTTGTAATTTTAATTGAATAGATACTTTCTGAGAAGTACAAAGTTCAAAGTTTAGACCCCATTTTCTCATTCATTTTGCCTTTTCTTAGTTGCCTGTATTCTACTGAAGAGCTAGATTTAGTTTTATAGCATAATACTAAAGTAAAGTTTTACTCTCTGTAAACATGATTTAAGAATATGTCATCGTTTGTTAGAGATTATAATATGATAGCCAAAATTAGCTTTACATAGTAGTGGGGTTAGCAATAAAAGTAGCTTTAAAAAATTGTTTGTACTAGTTTATTTTTCTTCCAGAATTTTTCGGTTCAAGTTTGTTTACCTTATTTCTTTTAAATAAAATTTGTAATCAAAGTGCAAATACTTATGCCTGACAAACTTGAGTGAGAAAAATTGTACGGGAGAATTTAGCTAAAGTTTTTTTTTTTTTTTTTCTTAAAGACAAAAACCAGAGGAACTAATTTAATCGTTTTTATGACATTTTATTGAACTGGCAGATAGTGTTTGGGATAGGAGTAATTGTTAGTATTTGTTTTTCGAATGGTTTGAACTTCTTTGATATCTCATGCTCAAGTTCCGTTTATGAAAATTTAATGTAGTATTAACAATAGGCCAAAAAGAAGAAATTGCAGGTTAAAACTTAAAAATGAGTGATTGGATCTCCACAGACAAATTCACTTTAGAAGGTGGGGTACATGTCCATTATATAGAGTAGTGCTTCATAAACTAATTTTAAAATCAGAAAAGTTACTATTTTGGCCACAATAATCATTTCACTGTGTAATGCAACAAAATAAATGTAAGCACAAATACATTATTCATTATAATATCCCTTTTTTCTTACAAAAATCAGTTGAGGCTTTGACCAGCTAATATGTTTAGGCAAGATGAACTCGTTAAGTGAGTGGAAATTGGTAGGTCAAATGAGTCAAAGAGTGCCTTCCCTCGAGAAAGTTAACAGTATGTGCTTTATTTTGTAAGGAGTTCCCTCCCCCTTTTGTACCAATCTCTAGTCTTGTCATTATTATTACTTTGTAAAGTCTTCCTCCAACACCATGAACCAATGATCCTAAATAAGAATTAGTTCCCCCCAGAATTGCTCTTCCCCAAAGCACAGTCCATACTCCATGGCAAAACAACCATGTGAGCTGAAAGAAAAGATATAGAGAACTGTTTGCATGCCTCTCCGTCAGTCCAGGGTTTGTAAGTACCTAACTTTAGCATTCTTTATTTTATGAAGTTATGACTTTTTGAAACGAGATGGAGCACATGTTGCCAAAAGCTGTGTGTTTTGCAGTAGTGAGGGTCAAACTTGCAATGAATCGGTTGCCATTTTGCTAACAACAGTTCTGAGAGTTATCTGGCATTGTTTTCCTTTTCGTAATGTGAAACTTTAATTTCATAATGTTCTTTGAGACTTATGTGTTCGTACCTGTTACTTTTCCTACTGAGAATTCCTGGTGTTTCTTTTCCTTAGTTTTAAGAATTGTCTACACATTGTTGTGTTAAATCCGAGGTAGACATAACAGAAACAGTATCTGCACACCCAAGCCAAAATGCATTTCCACTCCAATTATAATTATGTTTCAGTACATCAGAACCGAAAAGCAATAAAAAATGTTTATTCTATGATCTATGCACACCCAAAACAACAAAAGAGAAATCCAATTTCCCATTGGTTAATCTTTTGCTCTCTTTTTTTCTTCTATCTATGTCTCTGTTCATTATATGTAGTAGGATGGCGAATTGCCGGAGTATACATACACTCAGGATTACTAGTATCACACAGCAAACTCTGTACAAAAGGGCAAACCAAGATCAAAAGCTGGATTGGAGAAAAAACAAACCCAGAATGATATCAAAACAAACCAAAGAATGACACACTACGAAGTAAGCACACTATTTTTTCAAGTATCAAGAAAGGTAAGGTAACCCCTCTGAGGGTGGGGGGAAGAAAAGGACACTGTTAGATGTGTTGATGATCCTCAGAATGTGCCATAACATTCTGGAGGAGTGTGTGGCTTTCAAAATTTTAGGCTGAACAAAATTGCAATCTTTCTCAAACCAGGCAGAGAAGAACTAACAGGCCCGATTGCCATGGGTAGGGAGAAAGGGTTCAGTGAAGGGAAAGGAGTTGAGAATGTTTTGTATTTCAGATGAGTTAGAGGTTCAGATTAGGAGGACTCTTTTGCAGAGAGGCGATTGTGATGGGTTCACACGTGGGTTCAGCGATGGAGATTCCATTCCAAGTGTTTTCATAAGGAAGTTCCTTTCCTGAAAAAAATGATAAAAGATAATGTCAAAGAAAGAACGAAAGAACATGGTTTCTGCTATGCCAAACATTGAAAAAATGATTTTGCATAAACAATTTTAACTATCAGTTCACAACTCCATAGTCTAGCAAGAACAGAGAAAGCAGCAACTTAGATAATGTATGGTTGTTGCAGAAATAATATTAGATATTTTATTTTGTATTATACATACATATCAGATGATAAACAAAGCTGGTGATAACAACTTACAGCTTACACTCTAAATCCTGTCACAAAATTTTTCCTGTTAGGTAAGAGGTTTCTTGCTTCAATAGTTTTCAGCAGAAAGATACTATGTTTGTAAGCTTCACCTATATATGATAATGTATATGTTTGTTTTTCCAATATTATATCAGTATATTTTCTTAGTGACGAAATATAGTGTATTTAAGTGTTGAAGAGATGAAAACTTTTTTTGAGGGTGAAATGTGATAAACATATTTGACTGAAATATCTTCTCATGGAAACAAATACAACTTCCACCTTTTGTTAGTAGTTATTTGAGTTGGGAGAAGCAGGACTAAAGATCTAGCTGTATAAATATGTGCTAATTAAAGGAGAAAATGTGATGCCTCAAAGTAAAAGATATTATTGTTTTGAAGCATGTGTAAAATATAATGGACCTTCCTCAGACAAGAGTTTTAAGCTACAAAGTCTTGAAAAAAACTTAAAAAATACCTATATAATGATTTATCCTTTATCCTTATAACTACCTCCACCATTAACAATACTGAAGTATCTAACAATAAATGATATTCTTAAAGTCCTCCGGCTGATAAAAGTTGATCTTATTAGAAGTTAAGAACTGCTATAACTATTGAGGATACAACTTGTATAAATGCTTTTAGTATGTCCCCTATTTGTCATTATTACAAGTATAAATGCTTATTAATCAGACAGTTGTCACTATTACTCATAATTTTTTGGCTGACCCTAATTATTGGTCTCAAAATGCTCGGCTTACTTACACTTTCTGAAAATTGAGGGCTAGGAATTCCAGCAGCTAAGGATCTAAACAGAGGTGTAACTTGAAGAGGTGAACTGAACTCCTCCGAACATGACAAGGCAGAAACAATGCCATCATTGTTTATCTGTTCCTCACAAGATGGGAATAAATCTGCCATAGAAGATAGATATCTAATTAGTGATTCTGATTTATTGAAATGTTAGCATATAAAAACAACTCTTCCTGAGAAAATTATAAAAAATTAAAATTCTTGGTAAAACTATTTCCCGTTTAGGAAAACTAACAATTTAAATTAGGGAAATAAGTGGCTGCACTCTATTCAACATGGTGGTTAGTTAGTTGTGCCTAAAATGGAAATGTTTTACCAAAAATTACCTTTCCTTGTTCTTTGTGCTATCATGGGACTTAATTATCTTACCTTGATCTAGTGTTGCTCTAGAAAGAACCACTTGGTCACATCCCCTAACTTCTTCTGGATCTCCCATTTGTATATTCAGTTCGGTTCCCATATCCTGATGTAGTGAGTGTTCCAAATTCTCACCAGCTGAGTGAGGCAGTAGAGTTGATCCGGTACTGTATTCAGAACTGCCTGGAGAGTCTTCATATAGTTCCATTTGCCTATAATAGATTCAGAAACTATTAGATATTCCCAAAATTCCCATCATATATTACACAGCTCTCTTGAAGTTATACTTTCAATGAACATAAAGTACCTCCAGCATGGCTGGATTTCCTCACTACTGCTCTTCAAGTCCTCCAACAAATCTTTAAGATCTACAAGTTGTAAATCTGGAATCTTGTATCTCGGGATGTCTGATTCTTTGGTTCTGTTAAGAAACTCTTGAAGAACCTGCCATAAATATATACTAGCTGATCTCAGATGGTGATGAGTTTATCATAATCAAGCTGAGTCCTTTTATATTTGATTATATGCTAGCAAGTTAATCTATGAATGAAAGACTTTTCAATGTCACCACTAACTTTCATGATTTAGAGCTTCTATTACCACACTTGTAAGTACAAGGTAATTTGGGCTTGAGCATTATCCACACTTAAAGTAACTATTATGTAAAGGGACATGGTAGAGATACACAAATCATTGCTGGGCCTCAATCTAAAAAGCTTTGGAATTTATAAATATTTCAAACAAAGGCAGAAATTTTGCATTATTCTAGAAATTATATATATATATATATATATATATATATATATATATATATATATATATCATATAATGACTAATTATGTGTGATTAGCCAATAATAAATGACCAGGGTGCTGAAGAAGGAAGCGTTGTAAAATGAATACTATCCACTTCAACTACAAATCTGCTTTAGGTTTTTCAAAGCCAGCATCAAATATGTTAAATGACTTCTATGATTTTCACGTTGATAGGCTTGACATTGTAAAAGTTGATTTAATTCTGTTGATTAAACTTCTTATAATTTCTAATTTGGACTTTGCATTTGAAGACATCAACTGGAGTTTATTTTTAAAGAAGCCCATATAAGGTTCAAAAGCAGAAGTACTGAAACTTTCAAGTCTTACCTTCCATGCATTTTCAAGACTTTGATCCACGTTCTCTGCATCAACTTTAAGAGCTAGTGAGCTTAATAACTCTGCTTGCTGCATCAACGCATTTATCTTTGGGTCATCCTTTTTAAGGAATGTTCCTTGAATCTTGTTTTGGGCTACAAAATCATGATAAACCAAGAGTCACGTTAGATTTATACAATGGACAGTGCTATTTCAGGCTTACTATATTAATTACAGGTGTTTGGTTATGTACTATTTTCATATTCAGTTTATTATGATTTCACTTATAATTTAAAAATGTCACCTTGTTATCGTTTAGTTTCCTTTTTGTTGGTTTCAGTTTCACCATTTCCTTGCAAAAACTTGAAAACAGGAAACACAATACAAACAGTGTGATATTTTTATATTACAAGCAAAAAGGTATTAACTGAAAATGTAAATGAAAATAGAAACCAAACCAAACGGTGCATTTGTTCATAAAAATGTTTAATGTTTTCATTTTCAGATTAATAATTACAAAAATGCCACATTGTTTTCACTACTCATCGGTTTCCAAATATTTGAATAAGATAGTGACAACATAGGAAATGAGGTGAAAACAAAGTGACATTGTTCTGATTTATTATAAAAGCAGAAAACACTTCTGCAAACCAAAGACTCCCTTAATCTTGTCCTATTCTCTTATTTTGAGTTTCACAACTGCAAGAATGAAGTTCTACACAATTCCCCTCCCCAATTTAAAGGCATTACCATAATCACTAAACTTCAAATTGCAGACATGATCCTGGTCTGGCAAGTTGACATTGCCAGAGTTTTGAGCTAGAACTGCAAATGGTGCTCTTGACTGTTGATTTATTGGAATCCCATTTTGTTTATGTGCCCTGTCTCCAAAGTTGATCTTTTCTTCAGCATCAGGGATATGTGACCTCCTATATTGCAGTAGGATGATATGTTAATATTCTCATTAATAGAATTTGTACACTTTGATCTCTTAGTTCACCATACCTCATCTTCTTAATAGCTACTGCAGATTCTGATGCAACATCTGTATCACACCTGTGCTGGAGAAAAGTCCTTTTGTTATTTGAAGTGATGTATGAAGTGTTGTTCTCTTTTGCTAAGGCTTCATATTTTGCTCTCTTTTTGCACAGCGTGGAGAAACGGTTCTTCACAGCATTATCCGTTCTGCACTCAAAGCATTGAAGCATAGCAATAAGATACTATTGTAAAAAGATTGATTTTGTATTTCCACAAAGAGAAGAATGAAATTCTGATTACCTGCCTGAAACCACCTTTGCTATTTCTGTCCACCTGTTACCAAATATTTTTTGAGCCTGCAGAGATAGTATTAAGAAATTACCTCACAGCTTACATGTGGTCATAAATCATACAATTTTAAGTGCAACACGGTTGGTGTCATCTACAGAACTATACAAGCAGAAAAACTTGGTTACTTTTGGTTGTTTGTAATGTGTTCTTGGTAGGATAGTTTCAGGAAAAATCAATGACTGCCAACTGCCATGGTAACAGCACTTGCAATCCTTAAGTATATCAATGGATTGAGGTCCACCATACACAGTGGAAAGACAGAAAAATAAACAGTACAAGATGAAGTTCAAAATTTCCAAGTACTTTGTAAGATCACTATTATAAAACCAACTTGATAAAGTCCAATGACAAGGAAGCACCCATTTACCTCACATAAAAGCATGTCTTCCTCTGGTGACCATCCTCCTTTCTTGAAGTCAGAATTCAAATAAGTGTACCATCTGGCAAAGCATCATTCACTTAAGCATCAGATTGAGGATCAAAATAGAGCAGAAGGCATGAAGGTCTCCATGAGCCAAAGGATTAAAGCAGAGGACCGAATAAAATATCATGAATGAATCATCATCAAAATTAAAAAACCATACCTTCTTCTGCACTGTCTTGTTGTTTTATCCTTGAATTTAGAAGCAATGATTGCCCAACTGCATATGGTCATGGTAATTAAAATCCCTTAGTCTCACATATCCATAAAAAACAAATACAAAAAGCTCCAGTAGTGTGACTATTGAGTAACTCAAGGGAAGAATAACCAAAGGGCTATTATGGATTAAAGTTTGAATACTTTTCAGTTCCATGGATGCCAATCTGCTCCCTGAGTATATCATCCTCCTGCAACTCAGAGAAGAAGAACTTCAGAAATGAATAAGTGAAAGGAATATATAAGCCAAAAACAGGAGGAAAATAATTTTATAGTAGGAGAAGAAGGACCTCTTGAGTCCACGTCACAATGTGACGCTCCTTCTTCTTGGATTCTTCATTGACCAGCTGCTTCTGCTTCTGCTGCTGCTTCTTCATATCTTCCTGCATGATCTTGTCTCCGTGTTTTTGTTTATGTTTATTCTATTGGTGTGGCTCTCTTCCTTGGACGCTCCCTCTTTTTACCGAAGCCAAGTTGCATGCTAAAGCCAACGCTCCCCCTTTATAACGCTCCCTCTTTTCTGTAAATTTTTATTGAAAAAGGAAAACAAAATTAAAAAAAATAAACAAAAAGGGAAAAGAAAGAAAGAAAGAAACCCTTCCTCTCTTCTCTATCATCCACCTTTTACACGCTCACCTCACACACACACTGTTGTGTTTCAAAACGGCAACCGTAACAAGCATATATTCCCCTCTCAAAAGCCACCTTAACCAAAAGCTATTCAAGTGAAAGAGAAATGCATTTGTATGGCTACTGGTTACTTACTACCCTCCAAATAAATGGCCTCGGATCCTAACTTTTCAGACACTTTGATCTCACTCTCACTCTATATCTTATTATCCCCTATAACCAACCACAGCTCAAATTAGGGAGCCAAAACCACATGAAAGGAGAAAGACAAAAAGTGGGCAATGAAGAATACATATCACCCTCTGGAAAGGGTACATTGGGTGGCATCAAAATCGTATTTTTCGACACCCAAGAGATGGAACATGTGTATGTATTTTGATTCTGATGATGTAACGTAATTACAGGTGCGTATAAAAGAGATACCCCAGAAAGTGTATTTGCTTAGATCTGAAAAAAAAAAAAGTGATTTTTTCAAAGTGCTCAAGTAGACCACAAAGAAATACCTCGACTATGAATATTACTTTGTCTTAGATTCTCATGTCTGAGTTATACCCGAAAAAACTGAGAAGAGAAAACAAGGACGGTGGAGGTTGAATGCAATAAACTTTTAGTTAGAGCAGTGTTGTCATTAGGGTGTACAGTTGTACTAGGAAGTGATGCTTGTTGGGCTTTCCTTCACCACCCCTTTCTCTCTCTAACTTTTCCAAAACGGTCACACACTTGAAAAGATAAATAAATAGTGTACAAAATAAAATAAAAGGGTACACTATACAGAAAAAATAAAATAAAAAATAGATGCTTAGACCAGTGCGCGGGTATGAAGGGAAGTTTGAAAATAACGCTGAATTCCATGAGCTACGTGCAGTGTGCAGTATATCATGGCGGCGTAGACTAATGCCACTATGCACTTTGCACCATTAAAGAAACTTCAAAGGTTATACACATATAACACATGTAAATACTTTTGTAAACTATTTATCTTAGTCTCAATGAACAAAAGCATTAAAAAAAAAAAGGGTTCATACCACAACATATGATGATGATATGATGCTGATAAAGTTAGAGAGAACACCAATTTAATGTAACATCATATACTGATGGAACTATTGTAGATTGGGTGTGTCATGTGTGTGTTTATATATACAAATGTAATATGGTGAGAGATACGTAAGGTTGTTATTTGAATTCTTGTGATTTTTAAGGAGACATGAGAAGGTACGTGAGCAAGAGCTAGCTAAGAAGCACTTTATGGTTCGTGACTTGCATGTGTTTCATTTATCTTTGCATCTCTGGTCACGCTTCGAAGTACCATTCAATTTGTTTCCATTTTTCCTCCATGGTTATGGCAAATTTTGGATTCAAATTCTGGCTGGCTGCACTCATTTTGGTGTAAATGTTTGTGTGAAGAAGTGTGAGGATTTGGCCATTCGCAGCAATGTGTTTTTGAATTTTCTCAGAGGATTGAACATGTTGTTGATACGCTCACATGTATCTGTCTCACCAATTAGTGCGTGAAATTTTAAATGCCATTTAAAAAAAAAATTAATGTGTAGATATGCATATACATGGAAGTATTGAGGAATGGTATATTAATGTCTGGTTTTTTCTTTTCTAGTTTCGTTTGAATGATTGACAATTATCTCGTCGAAGGAGGATTTGAAAATCTAATGAAGATGTCGGACTAATGATAAAATCAGGTGAATTCACTTGCTTTCTATTGCCTTAATTCGTTTAATAATTGGTTCATCTTGTTGGGAATTGCAAGCTAGAAATTGCAAACGTTGCTATTTCCAAAATCCATTATGTTGTTTAAGCATAATATGGGTTTGATGTCTCACGTTGAAGGAGAACTAGTTTCGAATATGTGTGCAATAAGACGTACAAATTTTATTATATATATATATATATATATATATATATAGAGAGAGAGAGAGAGAGAGA
>Ga0209700_105354_pt1 | contig 21715 bp, 13 predicted proteins | sample SiratroredBW_FD_187528 | JGI IMG/M metagenome (GOLD analysis project Ga0209700, IMG submission 187528) | Root nodule microbial communities of legume samples collected from California, USA - Siratro red BW (SPAdes) (version 2) | ecosystem: Host-associated > Plants > Roots > Nodule | place: USA... | reverse complement strand
AAAGCCCAGGCTTTAAACCTGGCACTGACACCATTCAATTACCTTATTTTCAAACATAAACTTTCAAAAATACAAATCAAAACAACCAACAATCTTATCATCAAAGAACTATGTAACCCTGATTCTCCATCCCTGATGGAGATACGTAGCAGCAAGGTCAAACCTTGTCGGGCTCCCTAAAACCAAAAAAAATATTTTGTTCATTTTATCTTCATCTCTTTCTTGGAAAAATAAATATTTTAAAAAATCACACTCAGATTACTTATTTAATTAAAGGTATCGTCTTAGGACGGGTGTTGTGGGGGTGTTAACACCTTCCCCACACGTAACCGACTCCCAGACTCGAAATCCGTTTTCGCAAACTTGCCTTATCTTGTTTTTGGTTTTCCATAGTTTTTCCTAATAAACTATGGTGGCGACTCCTCTGTTTTGAAAATTAAAATAAATTATTTGTGTTCGCCGTCCCCGTCGTGACCCCAGTTGCGACAAAAATGAACAAGCAACTCAGATTATACAATGATCAATCAGTAAATACAATGTTACAACAGTAATAAACCTATTCATAATTTTCTATAGTTAAAGCAGTATTTCAACAGAGCAAATTTCTCAAATATTTAAAGTTACTGAATTTTGATCACTGATTCAATTTACCAGTATTAAAAACAAGTTTTAATCTAAAGAATTATCAGAATTAAGAAAAACCAATTTTATGGTATTATACAACTGTGCTCCAAGTTAATTTCAGTTTACAGATCAAGAATGAATCCAATATGCTCAAAGAATCACAAGACAATATGATTGATAATTCAAGTTTGACAATCTTTAGTAAGATACAAAATTTGTAATCCTTTAAGATGGATATCAGCCAATTAAAGAAACAACTCAAATGTTAATTTTTCAGTCTGTCCAGAATTTCAACAGATTGTTCTTTAGATTTAACAGATTGTTCTTAGTGGCAGAATACGAATTTACACAACTGTAGAACAAAATTTAAAAGTGTAAGGGAGGAGAGAATTACATTTTATCTTGGTTCACCCAACCACTTGGGCTACGTCCAGTCCTTTGCAACCACTTGCAAGTATTTCCACTAAGTCAATTGTAGTTTACAAACAAATCACACCAGAACCAATCTTGAACCTACAAGATTTCCTTCTACCCCCTTGTGCAGTTCCCCACTACACAAGATGCACACACTCACAGTGCAATCGCAGTACACCACTGCAGATTTGAATGCAACACAACAATACAACAATTGAATTACAAATTTCTCAATTCCAATGCCTAATCTCCCTATTAAGCAAAACCTAATTGAGAAACTACCCAACACACAATACAATTCAAGAATTCACAAACACAGCAATCAATTACAATCAAAAACACCAAGGAAGAATACTTATCTTCCCCAAATTAAGCTGCCAAGCATAATCTGTCAAAATCACGCCATGCTCTTCTTCAAGTGTTGAAAATCTTGATTCCCTTTTTAAAATCGATTAAAAAAATTCTTCTTCTTTGTGTATTTTCTTCTCAATGAAATGTTTCCCCAAATCTTTGAAAAACTATACACTCGAAAAACCTAATTTTCTCTCTTGGTTCATTTTTTTGAAAACACGCGTTAATGGGTTTTTAAAAAACGTGCCAGCCCAAATCTGTTAAGGAATTTTAACAAGTTGATTTTGAAATATAACCTGCTGAATTTTTACTCTGCAGCACACTTATTAAACACTTTTAAAAATGCAAATTTTCATTTAACCTTGATTGAGCAATGCGAGTAATTGGCACATTAACACAACAAGATGCATGATACTATAAACCTAAAATTAAACCTACCCAAACCTAGATTATTAAGCCACCAAGTAATTTCTTCAACAAATCCTTCTGTTTTCTTCATCAGATTCTCCTGTCTTACTATCCACACTCAGTTTAAAACTGAGCAGCAAGGAACTTTTGGAAAGGAGGCTATCATTTTTGAAGAACACTCACAGGTATGATTTGTAAGGTTTATATTTTCATATAGATCTTGAAGTTTGAAATTTGTAAATCCTGTGTTCTTATCTTCCTGTGATGTTTTTGATTTCTTCATCATTTCATTTTCATATAAAGATAAAAAAAATAAAAAAAGGAGTCCTTTTACTCTTTATGGCATTTTGTTTTTTTTTCTTTTTTCTTAAATAATAAAAAAAAATTCATCATCTTTCATCTTCCATACATTCTTCTTTGTATTTTGTCCATGTATTTTGTGCTCCCAAAACCACTCCAAAACATCCCCAAAACAATCTCCGTCGTCACTCGCCGTTCTTCCCGTGCTGCCGCCGCCGTACCACCAGCCGCCGTTGTCGGTTTGGGTTGGTAGACCTAACATGGGTTTGGAGTAAGGTGGTGGCGACTTAGGGTTGAGGTGATGATGACCGAGGATTGTGGAGTTGAGGCCTTCTTATTCGCATCCCCACATTACCATAACACTTTTATCTCAATAAAAAAAATCATTATGGACCTTTTTGAGTCAGCCCAATATTTAAAAAAAAAAGAATTTTTATTTGTGTACCTCCATAGTTTAAGCTTATATTTTGCATGTTTTTTTCCTTTTATTTTTTAATAAAAATAAAATTTTAATATGAAACTTTAGAAATAAATTTTTGGGATTAATATATTTTTTTAATAATGTTAAATATCAAATGACCGCTCACGTCATACGATATTTAATATTATTATTCTAATGTTTTTTAAATATCAAATGGCCGCACAAGTCATACGATATTTAATATTATTATTCTAATATTTTTTAAATATCAAATGGCCGTACGCGTCATACAATATTTAATATAAAACTTTGGAAATAAAATTTTAGGATTATTATATTTTTTAATAATATTAAATATCAAATGGCCACTCGCTTCATACGATATTTAATATAATTATTCTAAGGTTTTTTTAATATCAAATGACCGCACGCGTCATACGATATTTAATATAAAACTTTGAAAATAAAATTTTGGGATTATTATATTTTTTAATAATGTTAAATATCAAATGGCCACTCGTGTCATACGATATTTAATATTATTATTCTAAAGTTTTTTGAATATCAAATGGTTGTACGGGTCATGTGATATTTAATGTAAAACTTTGGGGTTGTATATTCTAGATACTTTGAAAATAAATATCTTTTTTTAAAATATGTAATTTTTAAAAATAAAAAAATTATAAAGTTTCAAAACTTAAAAATATTTCTATTACTAAAAAAAACATATATGAAAATTTCAAAACAATCAACAAACAAATTTATCCAAAGAACTACGTAACCCTGATTCTCCATTCCTGATGGAGATATGTAAGAGCAAGGTCAAACCTTATCAGGCCCTTTCCAAAAATAAAAAATATTTTTATTTGTTTTTTATCTTCATTTTTGTCTATTTTTTTTGGGAAAATAAACATTTTAAAAATTACACTCATTTTATTTATTTAATTAAAGGTACCGTCTTAGGGCAGGCGTTGTGGAGGTGCTAATACCTTCCCCACACGTAACCGACTCCCGGATCCAAAATCCGGTTTTCATGGACTTGCCTTATCTTTTTTCGATTTTTTCATAGTTTTCCATATAAACTATGGTGGCGACTCCTCTGTATTAAAAAACTAATTTTATTTTGTTCGCTATCCCCGTCGTGATCCCGGTTGCGACAATCAATGTGAACAGGTCAAAGAAAAAAGTTTGTAATGACTTTAACACAAAATTTGAATGATTAGAATCACATTGACTAAGCACGACTTTAATTAGCATGACATTAAGATTTAATTGAAGTAGTGTTGTTTAACATGACTTCAATGCAAAATAAAAAAAATTGAAGTTGTGTATGGATGTGACAACTTCAATTGTTTTTCTTTTACACTAAACTTAGGTCACATCCATATTTTTTCAGTTTTGGAGGAACAAATATAAGCATGAGAAGCATTTGGTAGTTTAGTTAGTAAATAGAAAAAATGTTTGTGTGTGAGATATGACATATCATAATTAGAGTGCATGATAGAATGATGCAAAAAAGCACCATGTCTTCTCTCAACAACCAAGACCCATGACTACATTAAAGAATGTTCCTCCTCCTCCTCCACCATCTGCTCTACATGTCTTTACAACTTTTAACAAATTCACAGTAAAAACTTACAAAAGTTAGATGTTGATAAAAAGAAAGATTTATTAACCAGATCAACAACAAAAACATGGATCTTACGGAGACGGGTAACTACACCTTCTAACAAGGCATTTAATTTATTTATAATGAACATATTTAAATTCCTAAGGATTTATATGTTAAATTGAATCAATTTTGAGGTTGTACTGAGCAATAAGATTTTTAAACTAAAGTATTGTGGGTGTGACATGACTTCAATATAAAGGAAAAGCAATCGAAGTCGTTATACTCATGTATAACTTCAATTGTATTTTTATTTTGTATTAAAGTCATGTTAGACTCGCACAACTTTAATTAAACTCTAATCTCATATTTATATACATTTCTACCATTATATACCTATATATTTCAAAATTTACAAATTAATTACATCAACCTTATAGGATTTAATTCACTGGTGCAATTTGAAAGATATTAACATGTGTTATAGTGGCTGGGATAGTAAATATTGTTGAGTCATTATATGATCTCATTGATTTCATACATTAAACGATCTCATGCATTATATAATTTATGATTATGTTCTGATAATAATAAAATCAAGTTTATCTTTTAATTATTTGTTTTAATAATGTTTACAGAAAAAATAAATAAATAATGTGTGTAGGATTATAATGTCAAAGAATAAAGTAACATGTCTCAAATAACAAGTACCAATTTTTAATTAAATTGATTTTTTGTGACAAAATGATTTTTTTAAATATAAATATTATTCAGAGATAAAATTAAAGTAAAATTTTAATTGAAAGATAAAATTTGATTTTTGATGAAAATAAAATTTGATTTTTAATAAAGACTGCATTTGATTTTTGATAGAGTTAGAATTTGATAGAGATAACATTTGATTTTTGATAAAAATAAAATTTAATTTTTGATAAAGATAGGATTTGATTTTTGATAGAGATAATATTTGATATTTGATAAAGATAGACTTTTATTTTTGATAAAGATAAAATTTAATTTCCGATAAAGATAGAACTAATTTTTGATAAAGAAAAAAAATTTGATTTTTGATAAAGATAAAATTCGATTTTGATAGAGATAAAATTTAATATTCGTAAAGATAAAATTTTATTTTTTGATTCAAGATGTAGCACTAGTTTTATGCACAATCAAATTTCATTTTCTATGATTTTAGGAAAGGTATTTTGTCATTATCTTTTGTTAAAAAAAAAAAGAGAAGTTGCACCCATATATGATATTATTCACAACATTTCATCGAAAGTTATCTCTTAATATCTTCTATTATTATTTTAAATAAAAGAATTTTAAGAGAGATGGAAGCATAATTCTCAAAAGACTGAAGATTCACTCACACAACAGATTAAAAAATTCAAGTATCAAAATCTTAATAAAAACATATTTAAGTTTTACATGTCAATTTTAGCATCTATAAATAGGATCTTGCAGAGCACAATGAGAAGTATCAAGGCAAGGCAAACACTTAAAAATTAATCAAGAACTTTGGAAAATGGGTATCTAGAGTATAAAAATATTTTGGGTTGAGCGTTTAAATTATTTCATCTTGTAAAATTATACCCAACTTTTATTGTTCTCTTTGTGAGAGTGCTTACTTTATTTTTTTTAGAGTTCTTGGTCTCAGGTAGAGATCAAGAGGATATTACCTAGAGAGAAGACAATACTCATATTTCCTAAATAAAGGATAATACTCGTCTTTAAAGGTGATAATACTTATTTTAATTAATTGATTAAAGAAATCTCTTAAGTAGTTGCTTAAGGGAATTGAATATAGCTTAAATTTGAGTAAACCAGGATAAATCTTATACCTCAAATTTAATTTTAGAATTGCCTTGTGTGCCTCAAAATTAATTTTATTGTTGCTTATTTAATATTCGTTGTGATTTGAGTTTATAGGCTCCATTCAACCCTTTTGTGGAGCCAACTACACCTTTAGTTGGTATCAGAGTTAACTCTAGGGTTAGTTCTTAACAACACGAGATTAAACAATCTTGAAAAACTTAATGGACTTTGAGGGACAAGATATCAATCATCCACCTTTATTTAAAGGTGAAATATTTGAGCAATGGAAACTTAAGACAATTGTCTTTCTTGATTATTACAATGTTGATCCATCAACCTTCCACCGAGCTACACAATATCCAGGCGTCCTGGTCCTTCACAAAATAAGGAATGGACATAATCAAACCCTTTCCTCTGGCTTCGGGGAAAAGGCGGTTCCTCATTGTGGAAATAGACTACTTCACTAAGTGGATTGAAGCTGAGCCCCTCGCTAAAATCACAGCCGCCAACGTACAGGGTTTCATGTGGAAGGTCATTTGTAGGTTCGGAATCTCGTATACGATCATAACTGACAACGGTCGGTAGTTTGTTGACCGAAAATTAGAAACCTTTTTGCAAGAGTTGGGGGTCAAACACGTCATCAGCTCAGTCAAACAACCCCAAATGAATGGGCAGGTAGAGGCTGCCAACAAGGTCATACTCGGTCAGCTTAAAAGGAGGCTAGACACAACAAAAGAAAAGTGAGCGGATGAATTACTTGAAGTGTTGTGGGTTTATCAGTGTACCCCACAATCTGCAACAGGGAAAACCCCATGCAATCTTACGCATGGGATGGATGCCATGTTGTTGGTCGAAGTGGGAGAAGTAACTTTGCGTATGCAGCTAAGCAATCTGAAGATCAATGAAGAGTGTATGAAGGGTGAGCTCGGTCTGTTAGACAAGTTGCGGGAGAAACCAAGGATAAGGGAAGAGGTCTGCAAGCAACTAAATGTCCGACGATATAACAGCAAGGTGAGGCCTCACACCTTTTAGAAAGGGGACCTCGTTTGGCGTATGACAGGCGAAGCACGGAAAGACCCCGCGGACGGAAAGTTCGCCCCAAATTAGAAGGTCCCTTCTGAATACGTGAAGCGCTGAACAATGGAGCTTTTCAGCTGGAACACTTAAATGAAGAACCGATACCGAGGACATGGAACGCGAATCACTTAAAGTTTTATTATAGTTAAATATTGTAACCTGTGCACTCTTTCCTACCTACGACATTTTTCCCTAAGTAGGGTTTTGGCTAAGGAGGTTTTAACGAGGCACAATTTAAATTTGATGAATTCTAGGAAAGCACGTCTTGACCAAAAAGCAAAACACGCTCGCGAAACCAACTGCATAGTGTATGATCACCACTTGACCAAAGTCAAGCGCAATCGCGGAACAAACCGCGTAGTGTTAAGCATAGTCATGGAACGAACTGCATAGTGTATGATCACTTGAACAAAGTCAAGCGCAATCGCAGAACTGACTGCGTAGTATTAAGCACACTTGCAAAACCAACTATGTAGTATATGTTCACCACTTGACCAAAGTCAAGCGCACTTGCGAAACCGACCGCGTAGTGTTAAACACACTCGTGGAACCAACCACGTAGTGTATAATCACCACTTGACCAAAGTCTAGCGCACTCACGGAACCGACCACATAAACACACTCGCGGAACCAACCGTGCAGTGTATAATCGTCACTTCACCAAGGTCAAAGCGCACTCGCGGAACCGACCACGTAGTGTTAAGTACATCCATGGAACCAATCACGTAGTGTATAATCGCTCGACTAAAGTCAAATACTCACGAAACCACGTATTGTACACTCATCTGAATGACCGGAGAGTACACAATTACAATATTTAACTTAACATTAAAGAATTGACCGAGTTATTCTATGCAACATAATTATTAAAAACGACCGTGTATAACAAGTTAATTCGATGAGATGACCATCAAGTACAAAACCAATATTCAAAGTTCGATATATTACTCGTTAGCAGGTAATGGCATGCAAGATTTTGGAATACAAAAGACATCAACTATGCTACCAAGATAACTAGTAAAGATAAAGGATTGAAGATTTAAACTGAAGTGGAAAGAGTTGATTGTATTCAAAATATTAAAACTCGATCGACAACAGGACGGTGTATACAAAATACTATTTGGCTGAATACACAAGCCGCAAAAATAAGACAATCACGACCACATAAGATGAAAAATACCTAATCAAAGATATTCACAACATCTACACTCGGGGTAGCTACCCTTCCTTCTTCCTTAGCAGCCTCCTCCTTGTTGGCAGCCTCCTCCTTGGCCTCATCAGGAATATCCTCCAACGACAACAACTCTCCATTGTGAAAGGCCTTATAGGGATCGAAATTCCCCTCATCGGTAGGGATCTTGTAAAAGAAGGTCGTTAGTTGCACGACCAGGTCAAACCCCAATTGTTCAATGACATAATCCTGGAGCTCGTCTACCTCTTTTTCTAGTTGAGCTTTCTGGCGACAATCTTCTTCTCGGGCGACCTTGAGTGCTGCCACCTCCTCCTCCAACCTGGCCACTTCCTCGTAGAGGTCACTGGCCCTTCTATTCGCATCCTCTTCTTTTCACTCGGTGACCGAGCACCTCTCGCGGAGCAGGTCACTTCTGTATTTGCCCGCTCTAACTTCTCCTCCAAATCTTTGTTTGTGCCAACCAAGTTAATATTGGCCAACAATGTTGCTTTAAAGGACGTGGAGGAGTTAGCCAAATATGCCTTTAGCTTCTCCATGTCTTCAGTCTCTCTTTTCATTAACTCATCGCCCATTATTCGATCGACGAGTAGAGCATGGGAGTGAGTTCGAAGATGGCAGTATGAAATCTAAAGCAGAGGTCGTGGCTGAGTAGGGACCGATCTCGTAGTTATCTAGCTGGACATTGATGCGATTCGAGATCATCAGGTCATATTTCAAGAAGTCCATAGCTACAGCATGGTCCCCTAAAGTGGTTGACGGCCGGAGCCTAGTCGGGGAGCACCGAGAGGAAGAACGATGTTCTTTATCTTTCTTGTGCTCCCTATCCTTCCTCTTTTTAGGATGACGCTCTCCCGGCAAGGTCGGAGAATCTTGAGCCTGAGTAGGAGGATGTTGTGGCAGAGGGAGAACCACTGTTATGGTTTCCACCCGTTCTGAGATCTTTTCGGTCCTTGGCTTCTTCCCTTTGTCAACGATAGGTTGGCGTTTCTAAATCAACCCTCTCAAAACTGGATTGTCGTCGGGAGGAGCCATTGACAATAAATATCTACAAGGCAAGTGAAAAATCAGATGAGGAAGGCTAGAGGTAATCAGATAAAAGGGAATGAGTTATCTACAACTACACCAGCCTTGTCATTGGCTGAATAACACCCGAGGAGTCTTTGAGTGGATATTTTGCGGGGCAGTTGTTCTAGGGTTCCAAGAGCCAAGACGTTCTCAATGGTAAAAGTCGACCTCAGCCATAACATGTACTTTGTGGGAGTTTTCATCCAGTACAAAGGAAACTTAGGCACATCGTCGTCAAACACATATCGACGACTATGTCCCTTAACCAACACCTTGAAGAAGGTTTCCTTGAAATGTTTATAGGAGGATGAGAAGGGGTTGAGCAAGCGGTTCTTGGATTGACTGAGCAAAGATAGCCAACTCACCTTCTTACCCGATCGAGTACAATAATGATGGAGGAAGAGGGGCGGAGTGGCATTCAAACCCAACCCATGCACAACATTGGGAACTCCCTAAGGTAGGCCTAACTGTTAGGATGAAGTTGGGTCGGAGCGACATTCAACGCCCTCAATACCCCTATACTAAACTTGTCTAGGGGAAGCCGAATGCAGAAATCTCTGAAAACTTCTGAATACATAAAGAAGAAATCAATAGGAGAAGACCCCCGACCGTGAAATACTCGATCGGTGGGTAAACAACGACGTAAGGTGAAAACGTTATTAGGAAGGGAAATATCTAACATGTCTACACTATCTATAAAGGACTTAATAGAAGAAGAGATATTATGAATATAAACAACCTTTGTTACCTTAGAGTCGAGCCAATCATCCTCGTAGGACGACAACTCAACACCCTCCTCGACGTCCTTTCTGACGACCAACTCTCCCTCAAGAACATCGTGAACCACCTGGGTAGGTTTATCCTCAGAGTTAACCCCACCCTCACCAACAGAACACTTGAGACGTGGGACGAGCTTGTCCCAGAGAACTGCCACTGGAGCTAACCTCGCATGCCAAACTGTCCTGTCACAAAGGCGCCTCAGATCCACTAGAAGACCTCGAGAGCTCTAAGGACGAATAAGAAACAACAGTAAATGAAACAATAGTTGAGAATTACCTTGGAAAGATGACCGAGAGTGAGCTTGGACCGAATACCGTGAAGATCGAGACTTCCAAAGTAGAGAAAGCGACTCCAATGGCCCACCGCAAAGGCTATTTATAGGGACGAGAAGTCGAACCGTCGCCTGCACAAAGCTGTTTGATCGAAGTCAGATCAACGATCCACAACAACTGAGCTGACACATCATGATGCACGAAACGAGAAAGCACAAAAATCGATATGAAATTTGCGCTTCCCTCCTAAACCAAAATGCCTTCGTCCCACGTATACACCAATCAATTTCTTGTCTGTACGCGCTACATTAAAAAGTCCTTTTCGGTCACTTCGTGTCCTTAAGGACTTGGGGGGACCTATGTACTATAGGGTAGGCTGACCACTCCAACCAATACATAATTGCATATTCCGCATGAGGTAACCGATCGAATGGTTACCGATTGTGTGTTAAACGACCAAGTACCATCTGGACTAACCTTACCAGGTTCAGTAAGTTATTTTATTGTGATCATCAGACACGTGGTATCAATAAGGCAGCCACGTGACAATCTTTTACAAGAACACTTAGATTGGTAAGTTGGGCTTTCAGTCCAATCACTTGAAGGTCCATTCAAACACTATAAAAAGGAAGGTAACCCAATAAATGAGTTACTATTACTCTAATCTTAATTATATCCTGCATAACTTGGACCTTTACTAACTTAAGTGTCGGAGTACATGCAGAACCCCCTCCTGAAATTGTGAGTATTGGAAGAATTTCAAATTGACGACCAGATCTCCCAAATAAACAAAGACGATCGAGAAGGAGATGGAAACCAAAATTATTAAGCAGCGACTGAAAATATTATCGTTGTTTGAGCTAACTAGTCTCTTAAAAAACATATATTAAAATATATAAGTATACCTATTTTAATATAAAAATAATAAAAATATACATATATGGAATCACACGAGTAACATATAATATAAATGTTTAATATTTTGAGATTTACTTGTCCTTGCCACTTGAGTAACATATAATATAAAAATCTACTAGGTGGAATGCAGAGATATTCAAAATCAAGACCACTTTCCATTAGTACAGCAAGGTTCCAATTTCACATCTTTCACAGATTTCTCATGTGGTTCAGTCAAGGGAGGCTCAGGAAATCAAGTGCCTCTTCGTTATAGATAAACATGCACTTCCTTTTATTGGGTATGCTACATTAATTAAAATTAAACCAATTATAATATAAATAAATATAAATCTTACTTACTTACAAATCAGTTTTATAAAATTAATTTCAATAAAGTTCACTTCTCTAAAGTTTTAATTCCTAAAACATAAAAAATACACACCAGAATTCAAGAGGACATTGAAAAGAAAACCCTAAGTATATGGAAAAGGCTTGTTTCGTCAAGAACATTGAAAAGAAAACCCCTCGTTCAACTCCTTAGCTACAGATGTCGAGAATAACCTTTATCTATAACAAATTTGATTAATTTTTACATCCTTATTTTCTGTTCTAAGTATTTTTTATATATTGTATTGACATTTTAAAAGGCTAACATCTTAAATTAATTAAACTTAGAAAATTATTTCAAATTAATATATTGTTTATTAAAAATAAATGTTTTCATTTGAGTTGTTCTTAACTTAATTATGTAATTTAGTCTAACTTTATCTTTTGATTTTATTTCTGATGTGGTTTTAGAAATATTTTTATTAGATATTTATAATGGAGAAGATATTTTGATAGTTCAATTTCTCACAAATTTTTTTCTGGTACTTTACTTTGAGAACTACAATATTAACTTTTAAAGTCAAAATTGATTTTTAAATTTTCATTATTAGATATATTCTGAGAAATAAAATATTAACTTTTAAAATACATAATTTAGAAATTAAAATTATTTTTTAAATTATTGTTCTAAATTGTATAATTCAGTATATGTTTTTAGTTCTATATTACACACTTTGAAAAAAAGAAACTTTTAATTGATGGACGAATTGAGGATTTTTGAAAAAAAGAAAAGTGATAATTGCTTCTTGCACTCCTTCATTTACTTCCAAAAGCCACTTTTACACTCCAAAATTCATTTTGGAATGCTAACTTCAAAAGCCATTTTTCATCCTCAAGAGTAGGGGTGCATGAGGCAAATGAGAAGGTGCAGGAAGCAAATGAGGGAGTTCAGGAAGCAATAATTACCCAGAAAAGCATAGGATGGAAGGGTGCAAAAATAAATGGCCCTTAAAAAATAGTTAATAAACGAAAATTGTATGTGCTGAAATCAAACTCAGTAACCAATTATCTCAATAAAAACAATTGATTTGTAGAAGTTTGTTAAATGGGCACTTATTACTCAAATCATTCAGTGTTCTTATCTCTTTTGAATAAAAGATTGCTTTAAACACATGAAAGATATATTGTCCTAGCTTCAACTCTAAAGGCAGTTTAAACCTATGAGAGTACTTCACGATGCTTGTCACCATTGGCAAGAGAATGGAACACAGAAAAAAGAATTGTATCTCAATTTGAGGTTTTAGGACAGAAAACATTATAAGTTGCTTCTACAAAGTAATAATCTTAAAACTGTTCATGTATTTTTCTGAAAATATGCAGTGAACAAATTTCTTAGTAAGCACTTACAAAAATAAAAAAAAATTCTTAGTAAGCGCTTAAAAAAATAAACCAAATTTCTTTCTTTCCGAAATGAAATTAATTTATGTACAAGTTAACTTATTTATAAATTAATTCCAACTTTTAGAAAAACATATTTATGATGCTTGAGCAATTTCTGATGTCATTTCCACCACAAAATACTAATGCCATTTCTAACATAGTCAATAGGCTGCTGAAGTGCAGAGATCACAGAAGACACAAATGGTAAAAGAAGCAACTAACTAAGCAAGCTGAGCAAGTATGTATACATGCTTAACCACCTTATTCTGCTACAACTATCAACATGACAGTTTGCACTTTACCAAGAACAATAAGCACAGAAAATATAAAAACAAATCTAGGTACATAATATTCACTACGCGCTTGGTTGTTGCACAATCTCTGATATGTCAGGATGAGAAGGTTGTTCCTCTTTTTGCAATACTCCATGTTGCAGTTGATGTGGCTGTTCTCCTTGCCAGTTCCAAACAATGTCCTTAAGTGCAGGCCTCACTGCCTGCTTCAAAAGATTTTGGTACTCCAGTGTGTCTCCACTAGTCTTTTTCAACTCCACAAGATGGAAAACTGGGGTGATCTCAAAAATCTCAGCATCAATACCCAAAGGCCCTTTTCTGCCTTCCTTGGAACCTTCCAACTTGAACAAACCTCCATCTTTCTTCTTGAGTTTCAGCCTAAGGCGCTTGCAAATTTCTTCCAACTTGGAGATGATAATGGAGGCCGGCTTATCAGATGTAAATCGCGCTTCTTTCTTGCGATCAGTCTCCTCAAACAAACCAGACAAGTCAAAACCTGAGGAGTAGGAGATGATGTCAAAAGCATTTAGATTACAAGGTTTTGAGTCTTTTGCTGGTTCAATAGGATCTGCATTCTGACAAAAGCCAAATACTCCATCAGTATCCAGAGGAGGTAGTTCTTCGTCATTGTTCTGAGTCATGGTTGGCTTCTGTAACCCCTTTCTGAACCAGGAACTTTCCATAATTTTGGCCATTGATATCCTGGTCTTTGGGTTTGGATCCAAGATTTTAGACAGCAGTCTGCGCACATCTGGTGCAAACCAGTTAGGAAACTTAAATTCTCCCTTGCCAATCTTCCTGTACATCTCCATCAGATTTGGATCTCTAAATGGAAGAAAACCAGCTAATAGAACATACAAGATCACCCCACATGACCATATGTCAGCTTTGGCTCCATCATAGCCCCTTCTGTTTATCACTTCTGGAGCAACATAGGCAGGGGTACCACATGTGGTGTGGAGTAACCCATCTTGGTGCTTAGTTTCGGCAAGGGCACTTAAACCGAAATCCGAGACCTTCAAGTTCCCTTCTTCATCCAGCAGAAGATTTTCTGGTTTCAGATCACGATGGCACACACCTCTGCTATGGCAGTAGTCAACAGCACTGATCAATTGCTGAAAATATTTCCTTGCATCATCCTGCTTGAGCTTTCCTTTGGATACCTTGTCAAAGAGCTCACCGCCTTTTACATACTCCATGACAAAGTAAATTTTGGTTTTGCTGGCCATTACCTCATAAAGCTCAACTACATGTGGATGCCTGATTAGTCTCATCACTGAAATTTCACGCTTAATCTGATCAATCATCCCAACTTTCAGAATCTTCTCTTTATCAATAATTTTTATCGCCACACTCATGCCGGTTACGAGGTTCCTAGCATGATAAACCTTCGCAAAAGTTCCTTGGCCTAGTAATCTCCCTAGCTCATATCGTTGCATAAGCACACCTCCTTTTTGCTCCATTTCTACAAACACTTTTAGCGTAAACCAATGCTAATATCACTAGCACTAAATACAGGCAATCAAGTTGTCAGAAGCAGGAAAGTCCTACTCAAGAAATTCAAAGCTCAACCGTCTTCACAGTCATAGTATTTTGAAATTGCACAATGGCTGAGATTTCTAGGCACCTCAGGTTCTTGAGCGCCAAATAGATACAAGCAATGGACTAAACATCCAATGTCATCAAGATTGAACGAGGGTAGCTCAGATGGAGGCACGAATGCTTTAGCCTCAATGAAGGAGATTTTAACCATCAAACACATCTTTCAGCATTCCCTGATTTTGGTGATGACACCAGAGAAAACTGAAGAATATGGTCTTATAAGAAAGCTTGAAGGATAATTAGGAATGAAGCAACACCTGGTTTAGCCTTCCAATTATCCAGCAGTAGGAAAAGCACACCTGAAAGAAAGATTATAATTTAATAAGAAAACTCAGAATCTAATCTACCGAGTGAATTTGCGAAACTTTTACAAACATAACCAGCTTAACAATTTTCATAACTTCTTCCCAAGTTTTCACCACATTTAAACAGAACTGATTTCAAAGACAGTATTTAGCATATCAATTACAGTTCTCAGAAGTAGTCTAGTTGTTTCTAAGTTTTCACCAATAAATGATTCTTGACAGAGAAAAATAAAACAAGTTTAAACAACTGAAAGACATATAAGATGTTAAAGTCTAAGAATAAATCCAAACCACATATGACAATTCACTATGCAAAAGAAATACAATTTAATCAAATAATCAACCAGCTGATGACAGAAGCACACAGTAAATACTACACAACACAGCAGTAATGAACTTGAGATTCATAAAAAGGACTACCCAACACCTGCATCATGTTCTGAATTTCACATACAAATCAAGCCATTTACACCCAGGTTCTCAAGTTAATGTTCTAAAATTAAAACACTTCATTGTCAATTGAGAAGGAAAAAGAAATTCAAGAAGGTTTCAAACAGGCAAGTATAACTATCATTCCATGTCACTGAGTCCTAGTCTCTACAAATTGGCAGCAAATTTTTCTCGAAGAAAATAATTAGAAAAAAAAATAGACAATTAGCCATTAAGAGGAAAAAAAAAAAAAAAGAGATAGAGAGGTGAGCACCATTTGTTATTTTTTAAAAATTGACGAACATGCACTTAGATCCTCTCAGGTTACACAAAAAATAACCTTTTTTTATATCAATACACATAAACTAAGTTTAATAAACAATGCACGCATTATAATTATTTCTGTGTCTTTCTTCGCATGAAATGTATGGCGTGTTTGCAAATCAGTTGAGAAATAAGCAATCATGGTTTATATTTAGAAGCTACAACCAGCAGCTTCTTAAGAAACCACGTTCAAAACGTAGAAACTCAGATCCTTAATGTGAAATCAAACACGCTAATAGAGTATTAGTCGGAAGCATAAAATTCAAATCCCCCACAACCCTGATGAACATTTTTCTCGTCAAGAAAACAGCCAGAAACGATTCAGAAAATGAGAAAGATCACTTCAAACCCCAGAAAAAGAAAATTGAAAATTTTCAAACTTTCAGGCAAAATGAATCAAGCTTTCAAATTTTGAACGCAGGAAAGAAGATCTAAAAGTAACCCAGAAAAATAAAGAAGAAAATCGAAATGGGTGATCTGAATTTACCTGCAAGATGAACACAGATGATTTTTCTCTCTCCCTCTTCTCTTTTTTTTCCCTTTGTGTGTTTTGGTTTTTTTAGGTGCAAGCAAGGAGAACAATGATGATGATGGAGGCGTTATAACAAAGAATGAGAAACAAAAAGACAGATTAGTTGCTGTCAAGTTAGCAAAGAGAATCTTAGAATATTCTAACACCTTCTAGTTCTAACTTCTCAGTTGTTTCTCAACTAACAAAACAAAATGAACCATGTATTTAATAATTAAAATGAACCATGTATCTAAAGAAAGTAAAATATTTATTACATTTAATTAGATTTTTATATTAAAATTATAATCAATCATATAGTTACATATTCTGAATTTCAAATAAAAATACATTTGATGTTTTTACTTGTGGTGTAAAAACACTTTGTATATTATTATAAATTAGGAAATGTACATTGTTGTGTTACTATATAAGTTATATAAATTGATTTATATAAACCTACTTGATTTTTTTTCCTTTTTTTTTCTCATAATTTCAATTAAAAAAATTAATAAATATATCCTGTATAAAGAATATATTTTAATGCATTAATATACTTCCATAAGATACTTTAAATATACACAAGGTTCTTTAAGAATTAAAAAGAATATGGTTCTGATAATGGAAAGGCATATGAATTTCCCGAATCGAAAATCATGGGAGTAACTTTTTAAAGTACAGAGTTCCTTGCCAAAGTAGATCTTAACTTTTTTGGCACAATCTCTTTTATATACGTAATTAAAGAATTGTTTTTCTTTCAAAATATTTAAAAAATAACTATTTACCAGCAGTCTTGAACTGGGATATTTACTGTTTTATTTATTTATTATTATTATTAACAACTTTTTAAAAACTGTATACTTTTTTTTACTTTGTTTTATTTTCTTTTATATTTTTCATGACGTGTTATTATTCTGTTATAAATTTAACATGCATGTAAAGTATGAAAATGTTGAATAATATAACGCGTCCAAAAAAAACTTTAAAGGTAAACTTGGTAATATAATAATAGTTTAATGATGAATGAAAAATCAAACTTTAAAAGAATTCAACAAATTATTTATCATTGCAATCTTCTGCTCTTTTCTTTTTTGTTTAATAGCAACTTTTGTTTTTTTTTTCCTTTTTGAAATAATTTTTTCTTAATTCTTAACTATACCACCTGCGAAAAATAATAAATAGAAAAAACAAAGTTAATTAGAACCTTTTTCTTCATAAATTTATTGACTTTAAAAAAATCAACTTTTAAAAAGAATTTTAATTAAAAACATCATACATATACAAACTAAGAAAAAAATTATTTTATAAAATACTCTTCATTATTAAGATTTTTAGGAAAAACATAGAAGATTTAATATCATTAGTCGTAAACAAAAAGAAAGTAAAACAGTACTGTTAATAAAAAAAATCTTTAAGAAATCGATTATGAGTCATTGTATGTCTTTTTTTTTCACTCAATATAAGATTTCTTACTCACTCTAAATTTCTAATCGTGTCTATTTTAAGTGTGATTCTTTTTTACATTGAAATATTTGCTTTTCGATCAGAAGTATCTTTTAAACACATATCCTAGTGATGATTTTTCCTCTATACTACATTTTTCAATGAAACACACTTTCTAGAAAAAAAAATAGACTTTTGTTAAAATAATGCTCAAACTTTATAATTTTTTATCTACTTTATATAGTACTCTCTTGAACTAGTTATCAAGAATAACTTGATTTTAACACCACTCTTAATTTTCTTATAAAAAAACACATGATACATTTAAGACTAATAAATCGTAAACAAATTCATAAAAATAAAAAAAAATTAAACTCAAAATCTTAAAAAGAATAGTTTACTTATATATTTTTCCTGTTATTCTCCTCTACCCAGTGTAAGAACTAAAAAAATAACGAAGAATGTAAAAAATATTTAAAAAACTATAATAAGGAAAATTTAATATGTGTAAATGAAAACTAGGAACATTCAATGCGACAAAGAAATATGTTTGGCCAAACAACATTCAACACCGAACGACACGTGAGTGGCGAGGTCCTCAAATCATCTTGCGCCACGTGGCGTTGGATATTCGCATCTTCACCAGGTAAAGCCTTCCCGTGTTAGGGTTCATTCGGAGATGTTAGCTGTAGCAATGATGGGACACGTGTCGAATTTTGACTGGTGGTCACGCTTTACATGTCGACAGCGCGGGGACCGCTGTTCCAGGTTCAGAATCCAGCGTTGACGCGTTTCTGACTGCAGTGCATGAATGAGCGCCAAATAGGTGCATTGTGTCTTTTTCTCATTGGAAATTTTATTTATTTAAAATTTGATGATAATATTAATTATTACTATAATTATTGCATTACATCTTTGCTTTCTCTTTTATTTTTAATCGTTTTATCCATTCACGATCCTTTCAAGAAAAGAATTATTAATATTATTTTAAAAATAAAAAAATATTTCTAATGAAAACAAAAAAAATAGGATACTATACGATATCTTAATAAAAAAGAAGCATAATATTTTCATTAATTTAAGAGGATAAAGAATAAGAGACTTATAGAAGGAAACTAATTATGTGATTTTGTCTTTATAATAGAATTAAATTACCACCAATTCTGTTTATTTATTTTTATGACATTATCATATTGTAATAATTTTATTTTGTTTTCTTTATTTAGCTATATTTAGAATGGGTACGCTACTTGTATATATTCAGTTCTCTATTTTTGATGAAATACATAAATAAAGAGATATTTTCATTCTCATATCCTTGTTCATCTCTTTATTTTCATATTATGGTATCAGAGTTCTAATTTGAGAGCTCTGGTTGCTACATTTGTCATGGCCAAAATTATTGATTCCTCACAATATTTTAGTTCATCTTATCATGTTAGTTCTCAATAACATATGATTTGTTCTATTGGTACACAACAAGATAGACAAATTTTTGGTGATCAATCAAAAGCAATAAATGATATTAACAGAAGTAGTTTTGAAAGACGATATACTTCTAAAGTCTGCAGTCATTATGGAAAGACAGGACATGTGATTGATATATGCTATAGAAGGCATGGTTTTCCACCTCAGTCAAAGTTTAAAAATCATAAAGCAAATTGTAATGATAATCAGCAGAATCATGGAGGTTCAAGGTTAAAGGTACATTCTCAACATATTGGTTTGACTCTTGAGCAGTATCAAACATTGTTAGCCCTTCTACAACAGTCTAAATCCAGTGACAATGTCTCTAATCAAATTTCTGGTATTCCTTCCAACACAACAACACACTATAATAAATTTCTCTCTTTCTTTAGTTCTTGGATTATTGATAGTGGTGCTACTGATCATATTTGTTCATCCTTGAGTCATTTCACTTCATATCATCCAATTAATCCTATCTCTGTCAAATTACCAAATAGAAATCAAGTTATTGCAAATTATTCTGGAAGTGTTTTTATCAATCAAGATCATGTCTTAGATAATTTTTTGTATATTCCTAACTTCACTTTAACCTTCTTTCAGTAGCAAAGTTAATTGATAATTTGTCCTGTGTGATTGTTTTTTATTCTAATGGTTGTCACATTAAGGACAAAACCTCCTTAAAAATGATTGGATTAGCTGAGATGCAAGGTAGAATTTATATACTCAAGGTCCCTTCAAATCAAACCTGTCAAATCTCTACATATCACCAATATTGTCAATTTTACTGCTAGTGATCTTGAAACCCTTTGGCATTTTCGGTTAGGGCATGTTTCAAACAAATCTTTAGATGTTATAAAAAATAAATTTCCATTTGTTAAATATAATAAATCTTTCATTTGTGAAATTTTTCATTTTGCAAAGCAAAAAAAGCTTCCTTTTCCTCTTAGTGCATCTAAATCTAGAAAATGTTTTGATTTGATTTATGTTGATGTGTGGGGACCATACTCATTATCAGCAATTCATGGTCATAAATATTTTTTGACCATAGGTGATGATTATTCAAGGTACACATGGATTTTTCCTTTAAAACAAAAATCTAAAGTTGTTAAGATTTTGGAAGATTTTGTTGTTTTTATTCAAACACAATTTGAGACAGGAATAAAAGTAATAAGAAGTGATAATGAGACTGAATTTTTCATGACTAATTTTTTTAGCAATAAAGGAATAATACATCAAAATTCATGTGTCAATACTTCACAACAAAATAATATACTTGAAAGAAAACACGATCATTTATTAAATGTAGCAAGAGCTCTCATGATACAATCTCATTTACCCAAAATTTATTGGTCATATTCTGTGATACATGTTGCACATATTATAAACATGTTTCTCACACCAGTTTTAAATGATTTTTCTCCACATGAAATGCTTTACAAAACTCCACAAGATTTTAATCAATTAAAGGTGTTTAGGTCTTTATGCTATGCTAACACTTTGTCAACAAATAGAAGTAAATTTGATCCAAGAGCATCAAAATGTGTTTTTATTAGTTTTAAGAAGGGACAAAAGGATATATTTTGTTGAATATTCAATCAAGAGAAATTTTTGTGTCTAGGGATGTTATCTTTTATGAACATGTTTTTCCATATCAAAGGGTTGAAGATACTAGCAATGAAACTGACAGTCTAGACATTCATGATCAATTTTTTTTTACAGAAGATCAACCTATTTTGAATAAGCCATCACAAGTCATTTTTACACCCTGTGATAATATTGAAAATAATGTTAATGATGACCATGAATTTGACATTCAGATCCCTGAAGAAGTTTATTCCCATAGAGACCAAAATCTTAATGAAATTATGAAACAACACAGTCTCGAATGAGTACCAGACCAAAAAGGCCACTTGAGTATCTAAAGGATTATCATTGTAATCTCAATGTTTCAAATACATCTTATAGAGTAAAATATCCTTTGAATTCTTTTTTGTCTTATGATAAATTATCACCATCTTATAAACCTTTTGTTATGTCTATTTCTTCACATGTTGAGCCAAATACTTATTCTGAAGCTGTGAAATATGATTGTTGGAGGAAGGCTATACAGTGTGAGATATCTGCTTTGGACTCAAATCAAACATGGGAGACTGTTCTTCTTCCCAAGAACAAAACTGCCATAGGTTACTGTCAACACCCGATTTTGTCCGGGTAATCTTTTAAATTAAAGCATAATGATAAAAATAAAAAGAAATAAAAATCAATAATAACATAAAAATATATTTATCAGTTTAAGTATTCTTGAAATAATAATAGTAAAAAATTAAATAAAATTTGAACTTTTCCATT
>Ga0209700_105353_pt1 | contig 21715 bp, 15 predicted proteins | sample SiratroredBW_FD_187528 | JGI IMG/M metagenome (GOLD analysis project Ga0209700, IMG submission 187528) | Root nodule microbial communities of legume samples collected from California, USA - Siratro red BW (SPAdes) (version 2) | ecosystem: Host-associated > Plants > Roots > Nodule | place: USA... | reverse complement strand
ATTTCTACCTTTTCTATCTTTTTTTTATTGTTATTTTTTAAAGTTTGTTTTTATGTTCATTTTATTTTTCGTCATAGATAAGTAAAAAAATAATATATTACTTTTTCTAAATAAAATCTTGATTTAAATCTCTAAATGACTATACATGCCATGTGAGGTTTTATTAAAATAAACTTTTTGATTAAATTCCTAAATAACCGTTTGCGTTATGTGGGTTTAATTCAAAATTTTTGATTTCATTTTGAATATCAAAATGGCTACATGCATCAGGCAATATCCAAAATGAAGTTTAATTTTCGAAAGCATTAAATTCTTCTAAAAATTAAAAATATAAAAACATCAAGAATTTCCAAAATGAAAGAAATATCAATAACAAACAATCAAATTTTTCCAAGAACTATGTAGCCCTGATTTTCTATCACGTATAGAAATAAGTAGGAGCAAGGTCAATCCTTGTCGGGTCCTTAACTTAAAAATCATTATTTTGTTCTCATTTTTATTTATTTAGGAAAATAAACATTTTAAAACATACACTCATTTTACTTATTTATTTAAAGGTACCGTCATAGGACGGACATTGTGGGGGTGCTAACACCTTCTTCACACGTAACCGACTCTCGGATCTAGACCTGTCTTTCGCAAACTAGCCGTATCCTCGTTTCTTTAGTTTTTCCATAGTTTTTCATAAAAACTATGATGGCGACTCCTTTTCTAAAATTTCAAAAATTCAAAAAATATATTAATTTCTTCTGATCGCTGTCCTAGTCGCGATTTCGGTTGTGACAGATGGTGACTCCGCTGGGGAAGTTTTGAGAGTCAGGCAGATTTAATTAAACTAGTAAAAATGAGTGATGTTTAGAATGTTTATCTTTCTCTGTCCTTGTTGCATGTATGAATGTTTGAATACTCTGTCAGAATAATTGAACCATAGGTTAGATGACATGTTGTGTATATCTGCCTGGGATTTTTCGGTTGTTTTCTAGGTGAGGGTGGGATATACATAATTCTCCCTTCACACACACACAATTGCATATCATGAGTGAGGTCCTGTACCCAGGTCTGAGAGAGCTTAGAAATAGAAAGGGGTTGTGTAGCAATACTGACAGGATGTACTTCCTTTCTCAGTTTTTGCGAGAACCCTAACTAGATTTTGTTTGCTTTATTCACATGCTCATAAGCAAGTTGTTTACCAGTTGTTGTGAGTAATGTGGTGAAGCGAGCTATAACTCTAGTGACCTTATAACTTTAGAGATTAGGAGTCATCGTGTGTGAGAATGCATCTAATGTCCTAGATCATTAAGTATCACCACGCTAAAATCTTCGTTTAGGGCACAAAAGGGAGATACATGCGCGCCTCTATCGTCCATCGTTTTTTTTTTTTCTCAGAAAAAATGTTCAAAAAAAGAAATTCAAAATTTTAACAAAATTTTCAAGAAAAATGTTTGCAAAATAAAGTGTGAATTTTTATTTTGTTATAAAAGCATGTGTTGCATTCGTACATATCATAATTGGGAGAGGATGTTTGCCTCGTGCACTTCCTCGCCTTTGCATTTCATGCATTTTGGTTCTTACCAATTTCATTTGTTTTAGGTGAAAATTGTAAAGTCGTTTGTATTTTTTATAAGATGGAATTTAACATGGAATCTGGAATCGACAGAAAGTCAGACTCAGAGTCACTAAAGAAAAAACTTAGCATAAGGGTGAATGAAAGTAATTTGACTGGCCTCAGAGAGTTGGGAAGAAAACTCAAGACAATACAGAGAGATGCCTTCAGAAAGAAATTTGGAAACCTATTGGGATTACTGGAAGTAGAGGTTTAAGTACCTATGCTCACCGCTTTAGTGTAATATTATGACCCACCTTTGAGATGTTTTACATTCTCAAACTTCCGGTTGGTGCCTACTATTGATGAATTCGAGCAGATTCTGGATCTACCCTTAGAAGGAAAGGTTCCATACAAGCACTTGGAACAACATGCTCTATGCCCATGATAGCCAGATTTATGAAAATACATCCTGTAGAGCTAGAACGCATAATTGTAAGCAGAAAAGGGGCGAAAGGTTTTCCTCAGAAGTTTCTGGAAGCCTATTTGTGTCAACTAGCTGACAAGAAAGATTAGGAAACATTCATGGATGTTCTCACCATGGTAAACTATGGAGTTCTGTTGTTTCCCAACATCAAATATTTCGTGGATTATGCTGCAATAGATGTGCTTGTTGCTAGCAAGACACAATCTGAAAATCCAGTTACAACTATCTTAGCTGATGTTTTTGGAACTCTTGATCTGTGTTCCGAGAGGAGGAAGGGGAAAATGTTGTGCTGCTTGCCCATGTTGTATGTATGGCTTACATCTCGTGTTGGAGAGAGAGTTTCTAGTGTCAGTTGTCTAGTGGAAAGAGCATTACAGCATGGCGTTGAAGATAAAGGATCATAAGACTAGAAGCAATTCTTCGCGGCTTTGACAGAAGAAAAGATCAGATGGCATCTTCCATGGCAGCAGAGGTCACACCTCATCCATTATTATGGGAAATACCCTAATGTTCCACTTATTGGCACCAAGTGTTGCATTAATTATAACCCGGTGTTGGCTCAGAGGCAATTCAGATATCCTATCAGAGGGTCTCCAACACCTGCCTCCCTCACTCCTCTGCTGGAGTATTATAAGGATAGCCTAGCTACTAACACTTTGAAACAAGTCAGAACCGCTTGGGGCCATGTAATTCAAATGGAGAAAGATTCTAGATCGTGGACTTTGGATAGAGAAATCCCTTATCGTTTGTGGGTCATAGAAAGAGTTGAGAAGATCAAATTGCCCTTCAAGGTGATTACTCCCTTGGAAGAAGAATAGACGTGAGACACCGAACCAGAAGAGGTGAAGTTGTTGAAGGACGAAATACAAAAACAGAAAGCAAAAACTGCCAAAGTAGCTGAGGATCTTCAAAGTCTACGCCATGATTATGTAGATTTAAAAAAGGACCATGAGGAAAGAGCTAAGGCGCATGAAGAGTTGATGAGGAAGAAGATAGCAGAAAGAGATTACACGTTTAGGATTAAGCAGGATTTGGCAGCTACCAATGCTGAACTGACAAAGAGAGCTCAAGAACGGGATGTGGTTTTATCAGCAGAAAGACAATGGAAGAACCAGGAGATCGTGATCAATGGCATGGAACAGTTGCGCGAATTGCAGATCGTGATCAATGGCATGGAACAACAAGCAAAGGAGATGATGGAAACCTATGAAGGAAGAGTTAATGATGAGCATTGGTAAAGGATAGAAGTGGAAAAAAGGCTTCAGACTGTAATGGCTCAGGCAGAAGGCTTCATGGCTGAGCGGGAGAAAGTTGTGGAATATTGGAAGAATTGCTTTTCTCAGCTGGCTTCTCTAGCCAACGGGGCAATTGATGATGTCCCAAGGATGTTGTCTAATGCTGAGTCATCTTTGAAGTTCTATAACCCTCCAAAAGATGTTACAGTTTTTTTAGAGCATTGTAAACAACTCGTGGGAATGATAAAGGGTTTTATAGCTTGTGCTAGGGAATAATTTGTACTTCTTTTGTTTACCTTCAAGATGTATTGGGTTGTATTCTCTTATGAGTTAGACTCTCTATTGACCCAAATTTATGTTAATTTTCATCGCGTATTATGCAAGTTTTGCACGACTTTATAATTTTCATCTAGTTTAAATGCATTTTATTTTCTTTACATGATTTATTGTCATCTAATTCTTTTTAATAAAATAAAAATAGGAAAAGATAACAAACAATAACGACTAGAACACCGCGACACCCATACGGGACACGTGCCAACCGAAGGAATATGGAGAATTTGGGAGCGATCCAAGAAGAAATAAAGACCGATGTTAGTCAGCTCAAGGACCAGATGGCTCGAATCTCGGGTCTCTAAAAGCGAAGAAAGGAGCGCACAAGCGGCTAAAGCGACTTATGTCGAATTTCCTCCTTTTGGTCTTCCTCCCGGATACACTCCACCAGTTCAGGAATAGGTTGACCAGAGCCAGGTTCCACTTTCTATCCCTGTCAATGCCATCGTGGCGTATACTAACAAGTAAGAAGTGCTCCAAGGACCACTGAACGATAACGTGAAAAATGGTAATGTGATCGAAGCATCTACTTCCGAAGGGCCACAAGTGATTGCTACTCCAAAAATCCTGAAAATATTGACAGGCGACAGGTCCCAATCAAAAGCCACCACTGTTGGCATTGTAGGAGCAAAAGGTAAAATAGAGTGTTTGGAAGATAGACTCCGAATTATAGAAGGTGGGAGCAGTTATGGATTAGGAGATGCAACAGAATTATGCTTGGTACTAGATGTAGTCATTCCATCTAAGTTCAAGGTACTAGAGTTTAAGAAATACAAGGGCACCACTTGTCCCAAGAGCCATTTAACCATGTACTGTAGGAAAATGTCAGCTCATGCTCATGACGAGAAATTGCTAATACATTTCTTTTAAGATAGTTTGGCAGGGATGGCCTTGAGTTGGTATATGCATTTGGAACCAACACGCATTCATTCTTGGAAAGACTTGGTGGGTGCATTCTTGAAGCAATATAAGTACAATATTGATATGGCACCTGATAGGATGCAACTACAAAGCACGACAAAGAAAGGGGTGGAAACTTTTAAAGAATATGCCTAAAGGTGGAGGGAGGTAGCAGCACAAGTAGAACCTCCATTGCATGACAAAGAAATGGTGGCTATGTTCATAGACACGCTGTAGTCGCCCTTCTATGAGCACATGGTAGGAAGTGTCTCCTTAAATTTTGCCGATATGGTCATAATCGGAGAAAGGATTGAATTTGGGTATAAAAGTGGAAAAATTGCACAAGGCCCGCTCGCGGCCGCAAACACCAAAAACCCGGGTTCGTCCCTGGAAGGCAAAAAGAAGGTGAAGTCCAAGCGGCGTCTACTGCCCCTCATTAGGGAAATAATACTATGTCTCACTTCAGACCAAGTTATCAACAGTCCGCGATGCATTTTGTTGCAAATACAACACCAATATATTATCCACGAGGCCGTCTACAAGGTTTTGCTAGACCTCGAGCCCCGTACCAGGTCCCACCTATGCCAAATAATGCCTACCACCATAATGTGGTTCCACAACCTAATCAAAGTCAGAATCAAATCTTGACACAAAAAAGAAACCCAAAAAGAAGCTTTGTTAACTTCACTCCCATTTCGATGTCTTATACAAAGCTTTTACCAACCCTTCTGCACAACTCCTTAGTCACTATATCGCCCATGAAGCTGGTACAACCACCATATCCAAAGAACTATGATGCAAACGCCAAGTGTGACTATTATGATTGGGCAATCGACCATTCCATAGAAATGTGTTTTACCCTTAAACATAAGGTGCAAGCACTGATCGACGCTGGGTGGATAAGTTTTCAAAAGGATAAACCCAATGTAGAAGCCAACCCTTTGGCAGGACATGCTAGCTCATCGACAAATTCCGTCATGGAAGACGAGGGTTACAACAGGTGAGAGGAGTAGACACGATTCAAACTCCGATGAAGTTCAAACAGGATGGTTGAAAGTTGAGAACAAACAAGAAAATGAATGTAGTTGTCACCCGGGCATCTCACATTCTGTAGACAGATGTCCTGAGTTTAAGCGAATATTGCAAGATCTGATTGATAGGCACATCTTGCAAATCTATCGACAAGAAAAAAAGGGGGAAGTATGCATGCAAACAGGTGAAGAGAAGACTTTGTCTGGCCCTAAACAGGTAGTAATACGTTTTACCAAGGCTTTGCACCTATCACAGGAGCGACAACCTATCGTGATACAAGCTCCAAGTCCTTTCCTCTATAAAAATGAAAAGGCAGTTCCATGGAAGTATGATGCTCAAATCTTAAAAGGGGAAGAAGAAAGAAAGGAAGCAGACAAGACCCCTACTATTGTTAATACTGCCATTGATAATATCTCCAGCATAGGGGGTATGACAAGAAGTGGTCGTGTCTTTACACCTCCTGAGTTAAGAAATGAAGAAAATCAAGGTAAGAAGACTAGGGAAGAAATAGCCACAGAGCAAGCAAGAGCGTTCTTAAAAGGAAAGACGCCGCAAACTGAACAAGATGTTGAGAAGAGTGGAAAGAAGGAAATATGTTATGAGGAAGCAGGCGAGTTCTTGAAATTTATTCAGCAAAGCGAATATAAGGTGGTGGATCAGTTAAACCGTATGCCAGCTCGAATCTCGCTGTTAGAATTATTGACGCACTCTGGGACCCACAGAAAACGATTGATGAAGATTCTTAGTGGGGCTCATGTGGAGCATGGTCTATCCCTGGATAAATTTGAAGGCATCGTTAGTCATATCATGGCTAACGACTACCTAACCTTTACTGAAGAGGAGATCCCTATAAAAGGAAGAGGCCACAACAAGGCTCTGCACATATCGGTGAAATGCATGGACTATGTCCTAGCTCGAGTGCTCATTGATAATGACTCATCTTTGAATGTGATGCCAAAAGCAACACTTGATAAGCTCCCTCGTGAGAGATCTCACATGCATCCCAGTTCTATGATTGTGAGAGCTTTTGATGGCAGCAGAAGAGAGGTAATAGGAGAAATAGAATTTCCCATCCAAGTCGGGCCTTGCACCAGTAGTATTCCAAATGCAGGGGCAACATATCAGAGGGCCATGGTGACATTGTTTCATGACATTATGCACAAAGAAATAGAAGTTTATGTCGATGACATGATCGCCAAATCCAGATCAGAAGAGGAACATCTTTTCAACCTAAAGAAGTTGTTTGAATGGTTAAGGAAATATGAACTCAGGTTGAATCCAGCAAAATGTACTTTCAGAGTGAAATCTGGAAAATTATTGGGATTCATTGTTAGCCAAAAGGGAATAGAGGTAGATCCAGATAAAGTGAGAGCAGTACTAGAAATGCCACACCCTCAGACCGAAAAGGAATTTCGAGGTTTTCTGGGAAGATTAAACTATATTGCAAAATTCATCTCCCAATTAACCGCAATTTGTAAGCCAATTTCAGGTTGTTGCGCGAAAACCAAGCTATGCAATAGAATGAAGACTGTAAAGAAACTTTTGACAAAATCAAGCAGTATCTACGAGAGCCCTCAGTACTGCGTCCGCCAGTTACTGGTAGACCTTTTATTTTATATTTGACAATCCCAGATGAGTCAATGGGTTGTGTTCTGGGTCAACACGATGAAACAGGCAAGCAAGAACATGCAATCTATTACTTGAGCAAGAAGTTTACGGATTGTGAACGGAGATATTCCTCGTTAGAAAGAACCTGTTGTGCTTTGGTTTGGGCAGCGCATCGGTTAAGGCAATATATGTTGAGCCACACAACATGGTTAATATCCAAAATGGATCCTCTCAAGTACATCTTTGAGAAGCTTGCTCTCACGGGGAGGATAGCACGTTGGCAAATGTTGTTATCAGAGTATGATATATTGTATGTCACCCAGAAGGCTATCAAGGGCAGTGCTTTGGCAGATTATTTAGCCCACCAACCCATTGAAGATTATCAAACCATGCAGCCTGGTTTCCCGAATGAGGATATTTGTGCTATTTTTGCTTACAGTCAAAGAGGATGACGTTGAAAATACCTGGACTTTATTCTTTGATGGGGCATCTAACTCGTTAGGCCATGGTATAAGAGCAATACTTATCTCGCCAGAAAAACAATACATACCAGTGACGACAAGGTTATGCTTCGATTGTACCAACAATATGGCGGAATATGAAGCTTGTGCTATGGGGATTAGAGCAGCCATAGAATTTAAAGCAAAATTCTTAAATGTATATGGTAATTCCGCATTGGTTATCCACCAAATAAAGGGAGAGTGGGAGACTAGGGATCAAAAATTGATTCCTATCAAGCATATATCAAAGGGCTAATGGAGTATTTTGTGCCATAATATTCCACCATGTTTCGCGAGAAGAAAACTAGCTAGCTGCTGCTCTTGCTACCTTATCATCCATGTTCGAGCTAAATCAAGAGGGAGAGTTGCTAACAATCAGAATGAGGAGTCACGAACACCCAGCCTACTGCCATTTCATTACAGAAGAACTAGATGGCAAACCTTGGTACTTTGATATCAAGCAATACCTCAAAGATCGTGAATATCCTGAAACGGCTACTGAGAATGATAAACGGATGTTAAGAAGGTTGGTTGCGAACTTCCTGTTGAGTGGGGATGTGTTATACAAAAGAAATCGTAACATGGTTCTCCTCAAGTGTTTTGATGCCAAAGAAGCAGAATTGATCTTGAGAGAAGTTCACGAAGGAACTTTCGGGACTCATATGAATGACCATTCTATGGCTAGGAAGATATTGAGGGCTGGTTACTTCTGGTTGACCATGGAGAACGACTGCTGCATACATGTGAGAAAATGGCACAAAAGTCAAGTGTATGTGGACAAAGTTAATGTTGCGCCGACTTCGTTGAATGTCCTGACTGCGCCATGGCCTTTCTCTATGTGGGGTATAGATATTATTGGAGCGATAGAGCCAAAGGCATCAAACATACATCGTTTCATCCTGGTAGCAATCAATTATTTTACCAAGTGGGTGGAAGCTGCCTCTTATGGCAATGTGACGAGTAAAGTAATAGCGAAGTTCATAAGAAAAGAATTGATATGCAGGTACAGATTGCCTAGCAGAATCATTACTAACAATGGCAAAAATTTGAACAACAAGGTGATGACAGAATTGTGCGATGAATTTAAGATTCAACACCACAATTCCTCCCCATACTGCCCGAAAATGAACGGAGCAGTCGAGGCAGCAAATAAGAATATAAAGAAGATCATCCAGAAAATGGTCGTAACTTATAAAGATTGGCATGAGATGCTCCCTTTTGTCTTACACAGGTATCGTACTTCAATTCGGACATCAACTGGGGCAACACCATTTGCTTTGGTTTATGGGATGGAAGCGGTGCTCCCTTTCGAAGTCGAAATCCTTCTTTGAGAGTCTTGATGGAAACTCAACTTGAAGAAGCAGAATGGGTACAAGCACGACGAGATCAACTTAATTTTATTGACGAGAAAAGGCTAGCAGCAGTAAGTCATGGGCAGCTATATTAAAAAAAGATGAAGAAAGCATTTGATGGAAAAGTTTGTCATCGGGAGTTCCAAGAAAATGATTTGGTAATAAGGAAGATCTTGCCAATTTAAAGGGATCACAGAGGGAAGTAGACACAAAATGGTGAAAAAAGCCCTTTCAGGAGGAGCACTAATCCTCACGAGGATGGATGGGGAAGAGTTACCTCTACCTGTCAACTCAGACACAACCAAGAAATTTTATGTCTAATATGATTCTGTAACAATAGGGAACCTATGTAAAATATTGACACTGTTGATTGACTGCAATATTCAATGAAAACACTTGTTTGTATGATTTTCTTTCTTTTATATTGGTTTACGCATTTTTGTTACACTGAGTAAGAGTAAAAAAGAAAGGGCACGGATACATGCTTTTGTTGAAACCTTGGGATGTTCTACAGATTCTTGCTTGTCGCCGCCAAGGCCGAATCTCGATGGGTGTCGCGAAAAGGAAAAGGAAAACAAAAAAAAGATGGTTCACAGGACTGAGTTAATTGTTTTCTCTGATATAATCTTTTGAATTCATAAAAAATATTGCATATTCACAGTTTAAGAAGAAGCAAAAGTTGATATTTTCCAATGAAGCACTTGCATGTATGTTGCTTGAAATCCTCTGGCCTCTCCTCATCCCCAAAATCCCAAAACAAAAAGATCCTTCTCGGTAGCTTTCACCATCATCCGGAATGACAAAACAAGAGTATCACACTAGGGCAGAAACGTCATATTCTCTCGGTTTGGCCAAGTGGTTAATTTCCAATCTCTAGGGGCAATCAAATAATAAAAGTCTACTAGGTTGAAAACCTGCAAGGGCAATCTAGGCAAAAGAAAGGATAGTAAAGAAAATAAAAATGACATGTGTCAGGAGTCATCGAATCTTGTTTCAGGTTTAACTTCTTTAAAAATAGAGCAATCATGATTCAAAGGAATATATGGTCATGTTTCTTTATCTAAAGCAAACAAAATTGCAAATCCATTGCACCCTTTTTGAGCCAAAAATAAATCTTATCTTTCAACATGACCACAACAAAGATCTTCATAAGTGAAACTCAATGCAAGGTATGCTAAAAGGCTTTAAAAATCAAATAGAAGAGATCTAACCAAGAATGATATGAGTTTGCAAGAAGAAATGTTGTCACAAAAGAGAAAAAGAGAAAAAAAATATAAATGAAAAATGCAAGAAATGATGAAAAGAATGGTGTGTTTGCAAAGGAAAACTTTGACCATTTTTCACAAAAAAAAAAATTACGTGATGATCTTTGTGTCAAATTTTAAAATCCAACCAAATAATTTTTGAGCCTTCGTATCCTTTTCTTGACAACCTTTCAACCCCTGGCCACGTTACAAGCCTAATAAAGTCCATATTGATTGAGGACTGTTTGCTCTAATTTTCAAAGCTTAACCCTGTGACAAGGAGATGTGATTAACGACTCGGTCAGAAAAAGAAAAAGTAGAAAAAGAAGGATGTTTGAAATGTTCCTAGAAGAAGGCAACTTTTCTGTTATCAATCAATGAATCAACCACAAGCAAGCCAACTGAGAAAATTCAATACTGGGGCAATCCTTTTCTTTCACTTTACCAAAAGCAGGTCACCTTTTGTCTAGACTTGCTCCACCCTAGCACATCTAAACTGGGGCAATTTTGCTTACACGAATATCTTGCACAAATTTGACTCTTAGAGGCACATATGAAAAACATTGTATCATGTCAGTTAACCCCAGTCTTCACCACCTGGTTATTCAGGCATCCTTCAAATAAGCAATCCACATTCCACCTACTCTACCCACAATATACTAAAATCGGGGAAGATTTTGTCTTGCACTTTGCTTTGATATTTCCTTTTAGAGGGGAATACAAATGATGACATATCTGAGACTGTGCAATTCCAATTTCCTCAACTTTCTATCCGACGTATTTCATCTACTTATGGATTCAAGCACATACATTAAGATGTTTTAAAGGGAACCGTCAACAATATCTCAATCTTAACAATAACTTCGGATTCACAACATCCCTCATTTTCGAGAATAAATTTCAAATGAATTCAATGATGACAAAGAAAACAATTAACTCCGAATGTCAATATCAAGGTGCTAAAAAATAAACAAAATGTAGAAAAAAAATAAAAGAGTGAGTCTCTTGCACCCTCGTTGCAGTCATGCATTTCTTTCTAAATGTCAATATCAAACAGAAGAACACTTATGACAAATAGAGCTTCATGCATTCATAAATGTATTTTCATCCAAACAAAAGAGTCTCATGTATTCTCATAGAAAAATGAAATTTTTTCATACATTCAAGCATTCACCATAGAGCATGTATCATTCAAAACCCATTTCGCCATCTATTTGATGACTGTTTACCAAGTTTCAAATCTTTTCAAACAAAGACCCTCTCCTCAGGATTGGTCCAAACTCTTTTCAAATTTTCTTCAAACAGGACCCTCTGCGAAGCAAGGTCTCAATTTTCACTTTTCAATGTGTGATGGTGTATGGCCCTCTACTTTGTAATGGTCTCAACCTTATTTTTTTACTTTTCTAGCATGTGATGGTGTGTGACCCTCTACTTTGTAATGGTTTCAACCTCACTTTTATGTTTTTTCATGTGACGGTGTGTGACCCTCTACTTTGTAATGGTCTCAACCTCACTTTTAAGTTTTTTTTCATGTGACGGTGTGCGACCCTCTACTTTATAATGGTCTTAACCTCACTTTTAATTTTCTGCATGTGACGGTATGTGACCCTTTACTGTGTAATGGTCGCAGTCTCATTTTAAAAGTTTCTACATAATGGTCCTGATCTCACTATTCTTTTTCTTCAAAAAAAATAACCTTTCTTTAGTGTAGAAATCTGAATGCTCGAAATTTTCTCCATTTCAACCCGAATGAAATTAGTATTTCAGTCTTTACTTAACTTTTACTTGGATAATATGAAAATTTTAATTTTCAAATCATCCAGTGAATTTAAAAAAAGAGGGACAACTGTCAATATCCAATTTCGTCCGGGTTGTTAAATTTCGTTTCAAAGGAAAATACATGAGAAAGGGTTTCTAATTACTCCTCGAAATAAAAAATATAACCATTTAGTAAACTTTAATTTTGTGTTTATTTTATCTTATTTTCAAAACAAAAAAATAATAAGTATACACTTTAGTTTTACTTTATTTTTTTTTTATCTTTTATTTTCATTTTCTTTTAAAAAAATAAATAATAATAAAAAAGAAAAAGTAATTTTACTTCGTTTTGTTTTAATAATAAGAATGTTTTTTTTACAATATGTATTAATTAGGTGTACTTGAGTAACTTTTTCCCTTCCTCTTTGTTTTTGGGTCGTCCCTCTTTTCTTTTGGGTTGCATCTCTTTGGGTTACCCTTCACTCTTCACACCGTCAGTTTTTATAGACATACTTCCGAATCTCAAAGATCTTCGCTGTACACTGCTTCTTCTCTCTGCAGTGCTTTCCCCCTACAACCTCTGCTATGCTTCCACAACCAAAACTACCCCTTTCTAACAAGAATTTCCCTTGCCAGGCCTCCTACTACAGTCAACATCACCTATTCTTAACAAAATTGTTTTGTTTCCTGCAAAACCTCTAGCCAAGTCAACTCTCCAGCTAATGGTCTGTGGCTGATTCAGAGATTCATAGGAGCAGGGATTTTGATTTTTGTCTTGGTTCCCTTTATCCCATAAAGATTGTCTTTCCTACTTTGAGGGAAGGGGGATATTGCTTCTAATTCTGGCTCCTCCCTGGGGACACACACAAAAAACGCAGCTCTTATAACAATACGTTTTGAGCCTTTCATTAAGAAAAAAAAAACAAGAACTCATCTTGAGTTGCCACGAAAAAAAAACAAGCTCTCCTCTCCACCAACCATTCTCGCATTTTTTTAAAAAAGGAAAACTTTTGAGAAAGGTAGAATCAGAAGAAGAAAGAACAGTGGAAGAAAGGAAGAGTTCAAAAGGAAGGTTTGTTATTTGCTTACCTGTTTTTCTATTTCACCATTTTGTGCTCAGAATACTATAGTAAACGTACATGTCCTTTCAAATGCTTTCAATGTGATACTTCTCTGCACCATGCATTCATCAAAGTAAAAAACAACAAATGCTATGATAAAATTTAAACATAAAAATTGTGTTTAAAACTGGAAAATTACAAAGTTTTGATGTCTCAGCCATTATTCCCAAGCTATTATGCTACCCAACCTATCAAGATATAAAAAAAATCTCTCTCAAATTCTCCAACGACATTAACATAACCATGACAAGAGCCTCAAATCCTCACTGTCTTCACCACAATAACCACCAATCATCCCCCAAGCCTTTCACAATAAAGCTCTAGTTGTTTTCTTCTTCAAACAGCAGCTCCTCGCCAACTCTTTCTTCTTCCCTGTCACCTAGTTAGCAAACCAGAACCTTTGACAAACCACCCAAGCCATCTCAAGCCACCCTAAGTCTCAACGTCTTTCATTCCCCCTCTCACCGCATCTCGACCTCTCGATTACCGCCGCCGGCGATGCCTCTGCCACAAACCTTTGCTTGTGAGGCACCATGACGCATCGAACACCTTCCCCAGAACCAAGCCCGATCCCAAACCGCCCATTACCATCAACTCCTGCCGTCGTCTTCTCCAACCTCGACCGCCGCTAGAACCATGCCGCCGCTCCTCCCTCAAAACTGCTCTTCGACCATGCCTCTTCCCTATAGCCGCCTAGAACCTCTTCTTCCCTTCGCTTGCAACCTCTCATTATTCTCAAATGGCATTTCACTTTGATCCATGTGCAGCTGCCGCACCATGGTCCTTCTTCGTAAGTTTGGAACCCTAATTTAGGGTAAAGTGAAGTAAGTAACATGGCCCATTTTTGGTCTCATGATAGCATTGAAAAAAAGCGTAAAAGAGAAATATAGGACTGCTGCATTTTTATTTTTTTTTCTTCCTAGTTTAGTCTATTAAACAAAGGTAAAGAGAAATAGAATTAAATAAAATAAAAAAGGAGTAAAAGTGATTGAGTGAAGCATTGGAGAGCGCATAACAACTTAGGCTTTGGGTTCTTGTTGGCTAACGTGGAATTGTATCACAAATGAATGATTGAATTGAAAAAAAAAAGACAAAAGGGGCAGCGTTGATGTAATTAGGCTAGGCTTGGCTTTTTTTTTATTATTTATTTCTCTTTCTTTTAGCCATCGGATAAAAACTTTTTTTATTTCTCTTTCTTTTAGCCATTGGATAAAAACAAAAAAAAAGGAGAAGGAAATGTTAGACATTTATGTGGGGTTGGGCTTGTGGCCCGATAAGTTTTTTTTTTTTTTAAAATTCCTATTTCTACATTTTCTATCTTTTTTTATTGTTATTTTTTAAAGTTTGTTTTTATGTTCATTTTATTTTTCGTCATGGATAAGTAAAAAAAATAATATATTACTTTTTCTAAATAAACTCTTGATTTAAATCTCTAAATGACTATACATGCCATGTGAGGTTTTATTAAAATAAGTTTTTTGATTAAATTCTTAAATAACCGTTCGCGTTATGTGGGGTTTAATTCAAAATTTTTTATTTCATTTGGAATATTAAAAGGGCCGCATGCGTCAGGTAATATCCAATATGAAGTTTAATTTTCGAAAGCATTAAATTCTTCTAAAAATTAAAAATATAAAGACATAAAAAATTTCCAAAATTAAAGAAATATCAACAACAAACAATCAATTTTTTCCAAGAACTACGTAGCCCTGATTTTCTATCACATATAGAAATACGTAGGAGCAAGGTCAATCCTTGTCGGGTCCTTAACTTAAAAATCATTATTTTGTTCTTATTTATATTTATTTGGGAAAATAAACATTTTAAAACATACACTCATTTTACTTATTTATTTAAAGGTACCGTCATAGGACGGGCGTTGTGGGGGTGCTAACACCTTCCTCACACGTAACCGACTCCCGGATCTAGACCCGTCTTTCGCAAACTAGCCTTATCCTCGTTTCTTTGGTTTTCCCATAGTTTTCCATAAAAACTATGGTGCCGACTCCTTTTCTAAAATTTTCAAAAATTCAAAAAATATATTAATTTCTTCGGATCGTTGTCCTAGTTGCGATTCTGGTTGTGACAATTTGTATCTGTTGACTCAATGTTTTTTCGGTAATCAAGATATCACAGTTGATCTATTGAAACCAAAATCCAAAGAAGAAATAATTTAAACTAATATTATTCAATTCATGACATTTACTTTTGGTAATCCTCAAGTGGTAGGTGATAGGCAGAGGAATGCCTTATTACAAAGTTGCGAAACTTACTGACAATGAAGACATGTAGGACATGATTCAACTCATTTGTGGTCATAAAGTTCTTGATATAGCCAAAGTCTTTGCAAATAGCACCAAAGTAATGATAGTGGTCCAACTCACATTGTTATACTTTCCTCAAATAACCAAGTAGATTACCATTGTACACTAACTTGTCACAACCTTTCTTAGATTATTCCCACCATTTACTAGAAAATTAATTTCATACACAAAAAAGTTCTTTCACTCATTTGCTTTTTTCCCCTTTCCAAAACTAATATGGTTCCTTAGAAAATGATGTGCTAAGTGCATCCTTTGAAGCCACCTTGATATTGGAGTCCTGTAAGAAGAGGCCAATCCTTTTAGTGAGGATGAAGATGCAAGACTCCAACAAGATGATGAACAAAACGATGGTAACATGAACCATAATGAGCAACCTTAGACAAGCGGCACACCTTTAATTGCATACAGTTTTCGCACACACATGCACAATGATGTCTTGCAAACAAATTTCACTGATCTTGAATACATTCATGCTTTTGATGATATGTGGCAACATGTATTTTCAATTTGATGAATCCAATTATAACCCATCTATATGATGTATTTTATTTAGACTCTTTGGAGGAACACTAAAAACTTCAAAAGAATGATCATGATGAAGAACCAACAATTATTGATGCAAAATTCAAGATTGATGATCGATATCAAAGTCAATATTTTTGGGAGGAAAAACTTGTTATAGTGGTCATAGGTTGTTAGTTCTTTTAAGTGTAGGTTCCTTTTGTCTCAATTGTTGAGTTGGAAAACTTTTAGAAGTGATATACAACTCTTTATGATTGAAGGTAGAGTTTTAATTTATTAAACAATATTTTTAGTCAACTAATATGTTTTTAGTTAGCTCGAAAAGCTTTAAGGAACATTTTAATCGATTGAAATCACTTAATTCAACGTTGATATTGTCACCTCATGTAAGTAGATTAAAATGAGTTTTTTAATCGATTAAAATGACTTTAGTCTCATTGTTATTTTGATTATTCTTTTAATAAATTAAAGAAAACCACTTAAAAGTTATTGTTAACATTTTAAAATGTCTCTTTTATCTATTAAAACTCTTAAGCTTTTAATCGATTAAAATCATTTAACCAATGAAAAACTACAGAACAGGTTTTATATATTTCTTTGATTTCTAAACCAGAGACAACAAAATCAATTGCAATCTTTTAAAAGAAACTTTTTGCTTTCTAAGAGAGGTTTGATATTGAGTCTAATACATCTTTTTGAAGCTTTGTTGCTTGAAACTTGTGCAATACCTTTGCACAAGAAGAGAACCTAATTCTTCACCTTTTTTTCATTACTTCTTTTATGCTATAAATTCTTTCCAAGTTATTTGTAATTTCTTTGATTTGTCATAAGGGTACACCCTTGGATACAATTTCTAAGTTTCTCTTGTAATAAGGTGTTACAATAGGCAAAATCAAGTCTTGTATGGTTCAAGACTTGTGTTCTTGCTTTTTTTTTTTCTTTCTTGTTACTAAGTGTTTGTAAAACTTGAAGACTATAGTGATTTGACTTGGTTGTTATGGCTGAGAAATTGCATGTACCTCTAGTTATAGAGTGAACTAGTATAATTTTGGTCTTGTTCTCTCTCTTTTATAAATTTCAAAATTGATATATTAATTATTGATTTAAATTTTTTTTGGCTTGGATATCATTGATTGTGGTATTAATATCTTGTTCAAAGATTAAACGAAGGTTTTATTCTCTTATTTCAAAAATTGTATAAGATTTTCTAGAGCAAAAGTTTAACAATCCCATAACTTTGATCAAATACTTGTTACAACAAAGTAGGAAAGATGAAGAAACTTCATTTGAAAGACTTTTTACTTTGAAAAGAGCAGGTGACGTAAAACACAAGTGCTTCATCCAACAAATGATACAACACCTTGCAATTTTCATTTTGTCTGATAAGTGAAACATTCATAAAAAAATAAGTGCACACAAACTTAAAGGTTATATTGTACCCATTGAACACATTCTTTAAGCTTACTACTGTGTTGAAGGGAATATCCACACAAAGTACAAGTTTACCTCAAAATCTCTAGGAATACAATTTAAAGCTACTTTGTTTCAATAATCATCTTGACACTAACTTATGTCAACTCTGACACAATTATCTACCTTGTAGAATCTCTACTTTTATTTCATTTTGATTAAGCTAAGTGACCTTACATTGATAAGTATTGCCAATTATTGGAATGTTGCTTAAAGAGGAGAGTGACATTTAATGTTGCATGAAACACATTTAATGAACCTTTATGTCCATGCTCAAAAGGCAAGGAAGATGAAGCTATATGAGTTCAAAAGCTCTAAATAGTCAAAAAGGGATTTTCAACTTCTTCAAAAGCTCCATATAATGATATCCTTTAAAGAAGAAGATAAGCGATATACTATTAAATGTTAACATTCTTTTGTAACCTTAAAAACTTTATAGAAGAACATCATCATGTTCACATAACAAATTAGAGGATAGTACATATATTTGTATATGCTGTAAGATGCGAGCACTCTTTAGTGAGAAACGTTTGTGATCACACCTTCATATAAACTTTGTTTGTTTAGCCAAAAGTGACTGAGTTCCAAACAATAATATGTTCTAGTTAAGTCTAGCTACTATCTAAAGAAAACTTTGTCATGGCTAGGAATGGATGAGGTCTAAACAGTACTCTATATTAGCCAGAAGTGACCATGGTCAAAACACTACTCAATGGATTAGCTAAGAGTAGTTTTTAATAGAAGTGGTTGCATTTCAAGCAATACTTAAGGTTTTTAGGCATGAGTGGTTGAGTTTTCAAATAATACTTGGGCTTTTAGTCAAGAGTAATTGTGTTCCAAATAATACATAGTTTGAAATTTGCAATAGAAATCTGCATAGTGAAACTCAATCAGTTGAATGAGAGTTGGACGTAATTTGAATTACCAGACAAACGAACATAAAAATCAAAGAGTAATTTCTTTTTTTCTTATCCTTGTTTATTGCATATTATTATACTACATTAATGAAAGAAGGAGAGATTTACAAACCAATATTTAGAAAATATTTTTGACAGATTGTCTGTTAACCTAAAACTATCGTTTGACTACTTAATATCAAACGATACATTGCAAAATTTCAAAAAGTTTTTTAAGACACAATTCAACCATCTATTTTTATGTTTTTGACCTATTTTCACAAGGTTTAATTCAAACTCCATCTTGAACTCAACACTTTTGTTATAACATTCTACCACATTTACATCCAATATACTTCTAACACCCTGTTTGAGGCCACGACTTTCGAGACAAAAGAAAATGTCAAACAAGTTTTAAAGATATACCATGTTAGAAAATATTTGTATCACAAGATAGAAAAATAATCTCCTACCTTAATTGTTGCAAGGTGTGTTCACGAAAAATATTGTTAGAGATGTAAAACGACTTACATTAAGAAAAGTAAAAAATGGGAGATTCAAATAATATCATATGAACACTTTTGTTCTTCCCATGTTATAACATAGGATCATGCCAACATTAGTTATGTCTTGATGAAAGTATTATTCCAATGTTGGAGAGTGACCCATCAATTTCGATCCCGACATTGACAAGCCACCTAAAAAGTATAGAGGATTATATTATCTCTTATAGGAAAGCATTAATGTCAAAGCAAAAAGCAAATGAAGACTTACATGACAATTGAGAACAATTACACAATGACTTACCCAAGTTGCTAAATTCTGTAAAAACATATCTTAATGGTTTGTTGTTGAGAAGTAAATAAGATTGTTTTACAACCAACAAGGTGAGTTGATTCATGATTATGAATAATTCCATAAAGTATTTTGGAGTTCTAAACCATGTATTATGGAGCATTTCTATATAAAAATAAATAAAGTGATTCTCCTTGTGGTCATGACACAAGATGGCAATAACAAAATCTTTCCAATTGCTTTTACCATTGTTGAGGGTGAAGTAGGAGATGGATAATATTTCTTCTTGAATTATCTTAAAAAATATGTTTTTACTCAAGATGACATTTGCTTAATCTTAGGTAGGCAAGTGTAAATTGAAAATGCCTACTCAAGATAAGGTAGTGGTTATTGTGAAAACTGGTCAAATATACAAAAGAGGAGAGTTAAATTTCGTATTAAGAATTTTTGAAAAATTTTCACAAAATCTTTTTTTGATAGACATGAGGCCAAACACACAACCAAAATACTTTTGAAAGTTTTTCTTCGCAATTATCTCCATCCAAGATCAGTTATAGATTAATAACTGTCAACACCTAAATTCGTTCGAGTGAAAAATAAAAAAAATAAAAATATTTTATTTCTCACTTCATTCTATTTTAGGTATAATTTTTAGATATAAAAATGTAATAAAAATAGAAATAATAAACTAAAAATATATAAAATAGAAATGAAAAATGAGAAACAATAAAAATAGAAAAATTATAAAAATAAAATAATGATAATAATAATAATAATAATAATAATAATAATAATAATAATAATAATAATAAAAGAAAAAAACTAAGAACAAAAAAAGGGTGAAAAGATAGAAAGAGAAATAAAAGGTGGAAAAAGAAGGGACATGTGGGAAGCTCTAATTAGCCGAGCACTATTCATCATCTTCCTCCTTTCAACGGCCGTTTCACGTAGAGGATTCCATTATTTTATGACTGGTGATTGAAGGTTCAAATGATTCATACACCTTCGTCGTTTTTGAATGTGTTGGAGCGTTTTGGTTGAGTTTCCGGTTGGCAACCGGAACTCAAACCGACAAAACCCATGAGTGATTGCACTCCATATATAAAGACCATTCCATTCACATTTGGAGGGACTTTTTTCACTTCAATCATTTCCGAAACATTTGAGGGAGTAGTATGAGAGAAAGAAGAAGAAAGGAACCATCGCCAGAGAAGAAAAAGAAGTTCGCCGGGAGAAAAAATCACCGGAAAAGCTTGCTTGAAGAATGTTTATTGGGAGGCCTGCGCTTCAATAAGTAAGTACAATAAACAAATCCTCATTGGTTTAACACATAATTTGAAGTAGTTTGAATTGAGAATGTTGATTTACACCGTTTCAATTTTTTTGGCCACACTATTCATACATTCTGCAATGTTCATTATCTTCTTCATAGGACAATTATACTATTCATTCTCTGGATTTGCATTAAATACTCTCTCTGCGGTGTTCTGTTTCTTGATTTTTTTTGAGTTTAATTATAATTGTGAGTATCAACAACAATAAGAATAAATTATAAAAAAAGAGTTAACAGAAAATGATTTAGAAAGAGAGAGAGAGTGAAAGGTGAAGAAGAATCAATAATGGATGTGATGGGAGGAGAAGAAGGAGGCATAAGGTTGAGCAAGCAAATCGTAAACGGAGAAGTTGACAACAAGATCAAATCCGGCACCGTCTGGAACCATTCCTGTTTCCTTCGAGAAGCTTCTCGTGACTCCTCCGGCCTTTTCGTTTCTCACCTTAACCACTTTTTTCCCGCAGAATAATGATCTGTGAGTTTTTGCTACTGTTTTTGGTCTCTCAACAAACAATTTCAATTGTTCATGTGCTCTCTTATTATGAAAACTAGACTTGTCAACAATAATCGTCTTTGAAGGTGTTTGTTGCTTTCCTGGAATACACTGGTATCTTATCATATGGTAGTGATTCTTGTTGAGGATTTCAAGTGTTTGCTCTTAGATATTCAAATTAACTACAATGTCTTCTGAGAGTGAATAAGGATAGAAGAGATAGACAATTCTTCATATAGTGATTTCGACATCTATGTTTAGAAGTTATAATCTTCCATGTAGAAACTGAGCTTAGAGAGCTTAGTGTTGCTAGTTGAATTTGATGATCAGATAACTGTTCCTCTAAAATAAGGTTCATTGATTAGGAGTTTTGTTCATATGTTCAGTGAAGTGATGCAAGCGTGGTTCAATATTTTTTTCTTTCTTGGCACTAAAATGCATTTGCACACATGAATAAAAAAAAAACCACGTGAATGCATGACTGGAGTGATGCAAGCGTGGTTTAATCACTTTTTTTTTTTTCACTTTCCCTTTTGCACCTAATAAGCTAAGAGTGAATGAGTAAAAGGAGAGAATGAATAAATTGGAAGTAACGTAGCCATGTGTTGGTTTTACCTATTTGTTTTGTTTCCAGCACCTAAATAAAAAAAAAAAAAAGTTGAACTGGAAATGAAGCTAACGTAGTGGAATGTGACATTTGAGGCTTGATTTGAATTGCTAGTTTTTTCTTCTGGTAATAAAAAGAAAGAGAAAAGAATGATTGAAAGGC
>Ga0209700_105352_pt1 | contig 21716 bp, 14 predicted proteins | sample SiratroredBW_FD_187528 | JGI IMG/M metagenome (GOLD analysis project Ga0209700, IMG submission 187528) | Root nodule microbial communities of legume samples collected from California, USA - Siratro red BW (SPAdes) (version 2) | ecosystem: Host-associated > Plants > Roots > Nodule | place: USA... | reverse complement strand
AACTTTCAAAAATACAAATCAAAACAACCAACAATCTTATCATCAAAGAACTACGTAACCCTGATTCTCCACCCTTAAATGGAGATACGTAGGAGCAAGGTCAAACCTTGTCGGGCTCCCTAAAACCGAAAAAAAAATATTTTTTGTTTTATTTTAATCTCTTTCTTGGGAAAATAAATATTTTAAAAAATCACACTCAGATTACTTATTTAATTAAAGGTACCGTCTTAGGACGGGCGTTGTGGGGGTGCTAACACCTTCCCCATACGTAACCGACTCCCGAACTCTAAATCCGATTTTGCGAACTTGCCTTATCTTGTTTTTGGTTTTCCATAATTTTTCCTAATAAACTGTGGTGGCGACTCCTCTATTTTGAAAATTAAAATAAAATTATTTTTGTTTATTTTTGTTTGTCGTTCCCGTCGTGACCCGGTTGCGACAACCTTAATTAACATAAAAACTATTATTTGTTTACATTGATGAAAATCTTAAACAATATATATTTATCTTGAATTTAAAACATTATCTCTTTTTATAGTGTCAAACAATTATTAGTTGATTTTTTTTTTCAATTATTTTAAAAAATAAATATATGTATGTCACATCTTTATAGTTTTTGCTCATAATATATTAGGCATGAGTTAGAATATACATGTGTAACAAATTATAATATAGATGAAAGTGATGATATTATATCATATGTAACATAACATCAATATCACGTTAAAGTATATTTTATGACATATATTTATATCAAGTGAGATCAAGCATAATATGATGATACACTTATCAAATGTATTAAACCATGAATATATCATATTAAAAACAAAAGTAATCATGTAACAAAATATCAAAGAATAAAGATATATCATGTTAAAAGGTAAAATTAACCATATAACAACAAAATGATAAGATAACTCGAAAATATATATTGTTAGTTGATTAATCATCAAATTTATCATCTTATAGTAGCCTTTTCAATAATACATTATACATGTCGAAGATGTTGTTTTAAAAACTTTAAAACAAAAAACATAATACTCTTCATTAAATAAATTGTGCTCCCCTTTATATGTATCTTGTTTTTTTGTAGCTAATAACTGTAGATTATTTCTCTTGTAGCTTTGATGTAAACAACTATTCTTCCTTTTATAAGGCAACATAAAAAAAAGGTTGGAGACTCACTTCTCATATAAAGAGATCACCACGAAGTATAATTATAGTAAGAGTAAGCTTTAAGAATCTTTCTGATGGTAACTATTAGTATGTTATTCCACAATCCTGTGTCATTTGTAGGCTTTAACTTCTATCTTTGTGTGATCTTCCATAATTGGTCTAAAAAAAAATCTTAATCCTCTCAACAATAGATGTCTCAATTGGTTCAAAGTCTTCCCTTATAAGTAGATATTGTAAATACGTAAAATAAAAAATTGAGAGTTTTTCATAATTCCATAGATCTAAAAATAAAATAACTAAGATGAAATAGGAAAACTCCATTCTAAAAATAAGATTGCATAAGTTAAATATAAAAATTAATATATTGATAATATTTTCTTTACTTTTTGCATTTCTAAATTAGAAAATTACCTTAGTACAGTACATATATCAAACTCTAATAATAATAAATAATTTAGAAATAAAAATATTTTTTCGTTGATTCAATTTACCTTGACTAAAATTTTAGTTTGTTTTAGGTTCAAAGTCAGTATTAAACCTATAAAAAAATTTATTATAGAAATATAATTGAGTAATTAAACCTCGTGCATGCATATTTATTGTCTAGTCTAAAATAAAAAATAATAATATTATAAATACTACTGATAATAAAAATTGTTATTATTGTTAATATATTAAAACAATTCATAAAAAATTAAAAACAAGATACATTTATCCCCCCATAGGGGACCAAGTCCATTTAACATCAAATGATAGCCTAGTTTGTTTGCTTGGACTTAGAATGGGATCAACCTCACACTTCTCTCATTCACTATTGTTTTTATCTTCCTACCCTCTCTACTTCAACAAGAACAAAATATTGAGGTATAATAATAGGTTTTAAATCTGTTTATTGTTTTTTATAAGATATTTTATGTTCTTTTTATGTTAAACATTAAAATCTTGATAATACCGATCCATCTCATTTTCATCCCCAACTACTAATATCATTGTTTTAAATTAATCAGATCCGTATATTTCAGTAATTAAGAGTGTAAACATATTGTTATTTTGCACTATTATTGAGAACATGGATTGATTCTTTAAAAGAATGTGAAAAAATAGGTTTAGATTTAAGAATCAATGGAAGATGTCAAATCCAGAAGGCTTTCCTTATCCTAACCACCAAACACTTCCAACAGTGAGATGGCCAAGACAAAGGACAAGATTGACAGCACATACACATTATTACATTAATGAAAAAAAAATCACTTGCAACCTTTTTATATTGCAAGTTCTGGACCCATCTCAATTCTCAAGGTGTTTTCTCCAATAATTATGGATCATTTAGTTTAACTTTATGCAATTACAATGAACACTAACTAACTAATTAAGCAATTGCATAGCTCCAACCAACAAGAAGTGCAACCATGAGATCTCTCACTACATGCATAGGAACATAAATTTCATATTATATTGAAATTAAATTTTAGTTGGACTTTGTATGTCTTAATATGAGACTAAATGTTGAAATACAGATAAATCATATTCATAAAAAATTGCTGATATATTTTTTGGTTGCCAAAAGTATCCATGATTGTTAAAAAGAGTCACCTTTTTGGTGGGCACCTTGCAATTTGGTTAAATGGTGACCACCACTTCATGCTTTTTCCTCTTGAGCTATACAATGAGATGCAGTATTTTTGTTTCATGTTTTTGTTGTCTGTTTTTAGTTTCACTACCATCATCTTTCCTATTTTTGAGTTGTCTTTGATATTTTTTATATAAATATTTGAAAAAGAAAGCAGTGTGAAAATACTGTAACTGGAAAATAAATAAAAAATAAAAAAACATTATTGGTAAACTTCTCTTTAATGAAAACTAAAAAAATGGTGTTTTATTGGAATTCCCATTATATACCAACTTAAACTTTTTAAAAAATGATTTTAGTATACTTGACATTTTATTAAATAAAACTAATAAATTAACTATTTTTAATTTTAAGAATATCAATATTTAAGGATCTCAGTCAAGTACTAATCCAACCTTTATTGTAATAGTGGCTAGATAATTATATCTTATAAGAAAATATTTAAGAATTTGATTCTCAAATCTATTGTAAAGAAAAAGAAAAGTTATTTTAAATTAACTAGTCAAAGAATAATTTATTGACTCTTGAAAAATACCTAAGTTGACATATGCACACAAAAATCTTTGTCCACTTAACGCTTCTCTCCATACATTTTTTTACCAATTCCATTGTTATTTAACAGAATTAATTAATTATTTAATCCTTGTCCAAAATGATAAAGCATCATTTCAAAACACAAAACTTACACCTTTCTCGTGTTGGAGAGTCATTGATTGCTCGAGAAACATGCTACCTAACTTTAGAAACAACGATAATATACCAAAATTTAAATTTCGAAAGAACCATCGTTTTAATTACTACTGTCAAATCAAAATTTAAAATTATTAAAAAAATAATAACGAGAGGGGTGATGGGTGATTCCAACAAAAACTATTGAGGTAAAAAATTTAAAATTAAAAAAAAAAAAGAAAAAAAAGGGAAATTAATTTGGTTCACCTGATTCCGCTGCCAATCACATTCACATTCACATGCAAATGCAAATGTAATTTATATTTATTATTGGCCCCGCTATTTTGCCGGCCCCGGTCCGGTTCACCTTATACGCCGTCGTTTTGGGTGTGCGACTACTGTCACCTCTCTTCCTTCGTCGGTTACTAAAATACTAATACTATCTCTCTCTCTCTTCGTCTTCTTCACACTGAGTTGACTGAGTCTTCGTAACTCGCTCACAACTCTCTCAGCTACTCGTCGCATTCTCTGCATTTTTGCTCCGATCACTCTCTCTCTCCTTCTCTCTTCATTTGGTAATCTCTCTCTCTCTTTCTCTCTCTTTCTCTCTCTCTACTGTCCACTGTAATTGAAGTGATCCGTGCGCGCATTTGCGATTACTGCCTCGTTTGTTTTTTCTGTATTCGAATTGAATGCTATGGTGTTAGGGTTTAGGATTGAAATGCGAGTGTTTGTGAATGGAGATTCGGGGAGTGTAGTGCGGAATATACCGAGATCTTGCTGTTTTTTTTTTGTATTTTCTTTTTTCTTGGAGATTTTTTTGGGGGATTTGGCTGTGCGCGGTCAATTTTGCATTGAATCTGTTGGTTTATGGCTTTTGTCTGCGTTGTATTCTGATTTTGGTAATGTTTGATCTGCGTTGTATGTAGTGTTTATCTGTCCTGACGCTCGTGAATCACGTTTAGTACTTCGAATTGTGCTTTGTTTTTTTGTGTCAAGAGTGTTGCGTGTGGTGATTTGCTTTGTATCTGGCTGTTGTGCTTGAAGTGAAGTTCGATTCTAAAATTGGAATTGGCTTTGATAGAATGGATTTCTTTGGAACTTCGATTATATTTGTCTTTTTATCGGATAAGTGAGATTGAGAACAAGAAGAATAACATTGTTGAAATACCAAAGTTTGGGGATAGATGGAAAACTAGGCGTGAATCAGACTTGAGAATGAGAAAGCGTCACTTTAATTCAATGGACTAATAGAGTTAGTATTTCTTTTTTGGGGTTGGGGGAGGTAGCGTTAAGGAAGTGCATCATATTTTCATGACTGTGCCTTTTGTCGTTAAGTTCAGATCTTGACTTGTGAGTTTGTTTTTGGTTGTTAAATTCATTCTTTACATTGAACTCGTTTTCAGAAAATAAATTTTGTTCTGAGTACTTCTTATTGTTGAGTTTGATTAGATTTCTTTCTTTTGATCTCAGACTAAAGCTGACAGGGATGTCAGAGAAAGCTCTTAGAGATCTCAATACAATTCTTGGAACTGAAAGAAAGAATGAGGACTCCAGTAAGACATGTTTAACCAAGCCTCCTGTAGACAATGCTGATGAAAATATTGAAGAACGGCAAAAGAAAAAGACTTCCTCCTCCTTGGTTTCTCCAGCTGTTAATGGAAATCAGACTGTGACTGTTAACTCTGGTGCGGAGGTTGTAAATGCAGAAGTAGAATACATTGAATCTGAGAACTTGAATGATCTAGAAGATATTGATACTTGTCTCAAGGTATTTTTTATCCACTTATGAAGTCAAAGAACTAGCATGGTTTTGAATATTGATAACCATTGAAACTGGTGTAGCTTAAATGCTTAAATAATGTGGGCGTTTCATTTTTGTTTTTAGCAATTTACCTTTTTTTATTAGACTTATGTAAGAAATGCAACGCTTGTATGTGTGAAAATAGTTATTTGATTTTGTTACAGACCCTCTTAGCTGGACTTGACTCAAAGGATTGGGTCCTGGTTTGTGATACACTAAATAACGTACGGCGGTTATCTATATTTCATAAGGAAGCAATGCTTGATATGCTGTAAGTAACAAACTCTTTTTTTTTTCTTTCTGGTTAAAATATGGTTTTTCTAAATTAAAATATCATTGATTAATTTTTCATGCCTTCTAGTTGGATTTATTAAATTGTTCATATTCTATCTGGTAAACAGGGGAGATGTGATCTCATCTATTGCAAAGTCCCTGAAAAGTCCTAGAAGCGCTGTTTGTAAAACTGCGATTATGACATCTGCTGATATTTTCAGCGCATATAATGATCTTATAATAGATTCACTGGATCCTCTGGTAAGTCAACTATCGTTATGTGGCCTAATAAATTTCCTCATTTAAGCAAAATAGAATTTCAATATAGACTTGATAGTGTTATTTCAAATTAACTTGTTGTACTGAAACATATATGGTGAATGCAGCTTGTACAACTTCTTCTCAAGGCTTCACAGGACAAACGCTTTGTATGTGAGGCAGCTGAAAAAGCCTTGATATCAATGACTACATGGATTTCCCCAATTTCTCTATTGCCAAAATTGCAACCATATCTTAAGAACAAGAATCCTCGTATCCGTGCAAAGGCATCTATGTGCTTTTCTCGAAGTGTTCCACGACTGGTATGAGAAACATTTATGATTTTTGCTTTAAGACATGCTCTTATCGATGACTTTTGTCACAAAGTGATTTTATCTTCAAAAAAGTGAAACTTTAAACGTTAGGTAATGATGCAGGAAAAGAACTTTCCACACCGATGACTATGAAGTTCCAAAATGTCTGCCTTGATTATGGATATATTGTAGAGTTTTTAAATTTGTTCAGCTTGTCCAAAATTTATCCAAGAAACCTTCCTATGTTTATGATTTTAGGATGGTTTGTCATGACCTTGTGAATAAATAATATTTTTTTTGTTTATATATGGCCAACCTGGCCTCACCAAATAGTAGGATAGTTTTTTTTTTTTTTTTTTTTTTTGCCGATGAGGAGCACTTGTCTTGATTGATAGTGTACGTCATGTTATAAAAAATTTTTCTTTGATTATTAAGTAAATATATTGTGTTTCTTGACTGGTTCTAATCTGTTTGATCTGCTAGTAACAACGGTTTCGTATCTATTTTAAGTCTATCGTGCAATGCTCTGAAACTGTTTGTAAAGAAAATATATATTCATTTTTCTATTCTCTTTCCGTATTGTTCTTTTCAAAATTATTTTCAGGCTCTGTGCTTAAATAGTTATATATGCAAAGAGCTCAATTCTATTTTATTGCTATTTTTTATTTACGTTATCAATACATACCTTGACAAAGGGTGGGGGTTTTTCTATAAAAGATTTAAATGACAGTTACATATTTAAGTATATTACCCTGCATTATCTAATTGGAATTTGGAAGGATTTTATTGAACTAGAAAGGGTAATGAATATGACCAGCCTACTTTTGCAATTTGGATTCGGAGCATTATTAATTAACAGTTGCTGTTTTGATCCTTGAACTTTTATTTAAAAAGGGTGCAGAAGGCATAAAGACATATGGGATTGACAAATTGATCCAAGTAGCTGCGTCGCAGTTGAGTGACCAGCTCCCTGAGTCCAGGGAAGCAGCTCGAGCTCTACTCCTTGAGCTTCAAAATGTGTATGAGAAATTTCATGATCTCATGGCATCTGCTGTCAACGAGCACACTATCAATGATCACACTGTCAATGAGCACACTGTCAATGAGCACACTATCAATGATCTCACTGCCAATGATCATACTGTGAATGAACATCCAGAGATGAGCTCTTGGGAAAGCTTCTGTCAGTCAAAACTTTCTCCTCTAAGTGCGCAAGCTGTACTTCGTGTGACCAGTATCGCTCGGGAGGGTCTTGTTTCATGACACGCGCATCAAGTTCAGTTAGAGGACTTCTTGCTTTCCTGGTTTGCCTATCATTTTCTTCTGTATATACAGTGCTACAATTGAGATGATTGAGTTGTGGTCGAAGCACGTATTGAGCCCAGATTTATAATGTATTATTTTCGTCCTAGCTGTGGTTACCTATATTACCTTTGATTATTAATATTTGATAGATATATAAATTTCCTTAATTGTTTTTTCGTTATCCTACAGTGCTGGTCTTCTTGAAGGTTTTAACTTTTATCACCTCGTTCATTTTCTAAGTAGGCTTGCCTGAATGTTTTTTTAGATTCCAAAAAGTTCCTTCCAAAATGAATAGGAAATAATCCAAGAAATTAGTGAGATGTAAGAAGAAATACCTTTTCTTCGATTGTCCAACACTTAAAAAGACATAAAATAAAAAGGCTTCATAATAGGTTTTGCATATCTGTTAATTGACCCATCACCATTTTATGCATTCCTCTCCATCTTTGTTTGATGTGAACTTGGTATTTAAGTTTAGATATCAACCGTCACTACGAAAAGTTGTTGATTGAAGGTTTATGGCAATTTTCGGGGATGTAGTTTCTCGGGGATTTTGTTACTCGTTGCCAGAAATTGGGAATGAGCTGACAAAGCAAATGCCATATTTACGTGGTAGACACACATACAGGAGAAACAAATTAACAATAACCAGCTAACCGACCAATCAAATGAGAGTTTTAGTGTCCCTTTTAAAAAAAAATGACATTGAATGAAATTAATTTCATAAAATTGATTTTGTGAGAGTTTGGAATTATATTACGTTAAATTTGATTTGTGTTTAAGTGAAGCAAATAATTGTAGTTTTTGCATCTTTTATCACTTTAGACATGATTTTTAGGTTTAACATACTGTTTATGTTTGGTAGCAAAGTCGATTTCATGCGAGAATCATATTCACGAAAATCATGTTTGATATGAATAAAATTGAACTCTATCGTGAAATTAAAGACATAGTAAAGATCCAACGATTATTTGAATACTTGGCATCTCACAGAAGTATAGAACAAAATATGTGAACATTTGGCCTACAAAATTTCAGTGCAAGTGCTGTAACTGATGAATATGTCTTTGAAGATTGAGGCAACCAAGATATAGCCATATGCACAAGGCTGAAAGTATGTGCTGCTGAAAATGACGTGGATCCTTTGGTCGCTGGAATTTTGAGGCTGAAGGAAGTTGCACCCCTTGTGAGATACAAGGGGGGTTTTGAGGCTATGAACTCATTCTACGTCCTTTTAGAATGTTGAAGGGTAGAAAATGTGCTAGTAAGAACATATTGATCCTAATCATTTAAATGTTTGTAACCTTGATCTAACTAAACTAGAATTAAAGTTGATCCAATCATTTTTATTTATAAAAGTGTAAAATTAACTTTTTTTAATATATTTGAAGTCTCCAAACTAAAGTCCAACATAAAAAAAAAATTAATTTTAAAGATTTGAATGAAATTAGGAAAAGGTAAACAGAATTTGGAAATGTGTAAATTATCCATTAAATGGTAATTAAAAGATGTAAAGTAAAAGGGAAAGGGCATTCACTTCACTCTGGTTGTCTGAAAGGGCTTTGTTTGTGAGAAAGAAAAGAGTATGAAGAGGGTCCAAATTTGAAGGAAATCCATTGTGCATCGTGCAATCAATCGATCAAGCAAGCAATCTCAGCGGAATCCAGCATCAATGAAGCGCAAGAAGTGGTCGGAGGTGGAGGAGCAAACCCTACTGTCCAAATACTCAGACCTCCTCCGTTCAGGGACCCTGGCCAAGCTCAAAACGCGCGAGAAGAAGTTCAAGCCCGTGGCAGAGCACGTCAACGCCGTCCACCACCACCGTGACCCCTCCTCCTTCCCCTTCAAGTGGTCCTGGCGCGACGTCTCCATCAAGGTCCAGAACATGCGCCACCAGTACCTCGGCGTCAAGCAGAAGATCCGCCTCGCGCCTCACCACTTCAATTGGAAGGACGGCAACAATCATTGGGAGAATTTTCTCAAGTATAAAGAAGTCTTCGGCGACGTCCAGTTGTTGGAATCGCCTAAACCCCTCACCACCGCCAGATTAGGGTTTGAGGTCGATTCCGATGATGACGATGATGACGAGGAGGAGGAGGAGGACTGTGGTGATGAAGACGAGGATGTGTTGAAGGTGAGGAAGTTGGGCTCCGTTGTGGAGCTGAGGGAGGCGGTGGTGAAGCGCGAGGAGAGGCGGCGGGAGCGGGAGTTCCGACGCGAGAAGGTGGAGGCGGAACGGGAGAGGAAGCGGCGCGAGGTGGAATTTCGGCGGGAGCGGCGGCGGGAGTGTTTGGAGGAACGGGAGATGGAGTTGGAGGAGCGGCAGTTGAGGTGGGCGAGGAGGGAGCTGGAGAAGAGGATGAGGTTGGAGCGGGAGCTGGATGCGGAGCGGCGGTGGCGGAAGCGCGTGGAGGAGAAGATGGAGGAGGAGGAGATGGAGTGGAGGCAGAGGATGGTGGCAATGCAGGTTGAGCATGAGAAGCAGATGATGCAGATGCATGTTGAGGCTTGCCAGAATCAAATGCAGGTTCTTGGGATCATGGCAAGGCTCCTTTGCCAGTTTTTTGGGTCTGGAACTGATGGATTGAGCAATGGATTAGGGACATTGCCTCCTCAGGTTTTGCATCATGCAGGTGGATTAGGTGATGTAAAACCCGATGCCAATTCCCCTTCTGAATTTATATAGTTCAACTCATTTTTTACAAATTGAAAGCAATTCAACTACATTATATGCCCTTTACAATTGTATCATATCAAGTAGGGGAAACAGTTGAGCATGTTTGACATGCTTCTTCTAAGGCTTAAGAACCCTGTTGGAATGGATCTTTTGCTTGCACAGAAAATGTGAAGAGTAACTTTTATTACATGTAATTTGAAAAGAAAAGTAATTGTTTTAAATTTCAATGATTTATTTAACTGTTTCAGCTGATGAATTACGGCAAAAAGCATGGATCATATTTTGGGTAGGGGTCTTTAGGGTCATTAAATCCATCTAAACTCCATGAAGCATTCGAGAAAAACCTTTTTGTTTCTTCTTCAGTAGCTGATTCTTTTTCTTGTTTTTGGTTAGATATTTGCATTCACAGTGTGTAGTTTTGTGAGTACATCATCATGATAGATTTGATCCTTCCTCATCAGAACTGGCCACAAATTTTAGGTTCTATAAAATTGTTGAATCGGTTTGGAATGGAGTGTTTATTTCTTATGTTAGTACTAAACTGTTTTCCATCATAAATTTGTTGAAACATTTCGGCAAGTGTTCTCATTATTATACTAGAAGTTTACTATGGATATTACTATGCTGCCCTACTATAAGATTAATGGATACTTGTTTGCACAAAACTATTGCAACATTCATTTCGATGCATAATGTTATATATTGATTAATATCAAATTGTTGAGTTAGTGCTTAAAGATTAGTTTTGCATCATTTCTTGCTGTTGATTATCATTAATCTTAGTTGTCTCTATTCTTTGTTTTTTGATTTCTCTAAGTTTAGTTGTTTATCTTTGTCTAACTATTGTATCTAAATATGCCGTTTTTTTTTTTCTTTCTTTTTTTTCGTAGTTATGAAATCTTCTCTGCTCCTCTATGCTGGTAATCTGAAATTGTTGGTGTGTTTTCTTTGTGTGATCCTCTTACACATTTTCGATTCGAGCTTATTTAACGTTTGATCTGATCTAAATTTTATTTTCATACATGTGTTTGTTTGAATATAATGGTGTATTTTTTCTGACACTTGCATTACTATTCGACATCCTTAAATTCAATACTATATATATATATATATATATATATATATATATATATATATATATATATTTATTTATTTATTTATATTTATAGAAGTTGTCACTATAACATAGAATTTGCATGTGTTTAACTATAAACCAAATGCTAAAGGGTTTATGGTAATAAACAATAGAACATCTGCTACGGAAAAAATATGACGCTGATAATGTAAGAGATGGATTTGTACGACGTGTATAAAAATCCTATATTTTCGAAAATCTGTCTTTTTATTGTTGTTGAGTTCTAGTGAATGTTTCGGGTAAATTTTACCACAATATATTTGAAGTATTTGAAGTGTTGTGCAAGCACTCAAAAGTAGGGTATTTGCATAGTTTTATCTCTGCAATATCTCACAGTTTAGGTAAGTTCTGATTTAATTTGCATTATAAAAGGAAATGCAATTGTAAGAAATAAAAATTGAGATGAAAAAAATATTTTACACGAGAATTGCAATGGAATTTGTTCTTCTTAAAATAAGCATTCTATTATACAAAGTATATAATAAAGAAGGAAAATATGAAAAAAAAATATTAATAATAAATTACATTAGAATTGAACCTTGAGCCTGATTTTTCAAATCCTGAATTTTTGTACATACCCTTTGTTTGCAGAATGAGAATACTTAGCAGAAAATTTGATTCCAGAAAGTGAAAAGTACGAGTATTAATTTTGTTTAAATATTTATAGTAATTTTCTTTATTACTATTGTGATCACATGCACATACGATTTATATCGGTTCCAACCACCATTCCCTCAACTATGGCAGTAAAATTACTGCCCCCACAAGAACCATAAATCCTTCAAACATTAAGTAAATGATGGAATCCAAAGTCATTATTATTTGATACAAATTACTACACATTCTCAAAATCAAGTTAACTAATAATCTCCAAATTAAAAATGGACAAAATTTATTATAGCCACAGGCATTATCTGGTGATATCTTTCTATTAGTACTCTTATCATTTTATCAAAAAATAGTAAATAAAAGTGAACATATTTGTTATAGTGTCTTGTGTTTCTCTAACTGATATCTTTCTATTAGTACTCTTATCATTTCTCTAACTGTCTTGTGTTTGTCTACAGTGTTGCAAGTGGCAGAAAATAGGATACTACATACAAAAGTACTTAATTGAGATGCGGGTGGACAAGTAGGTGACATTGTGCATCTTTTTATACTTAATTTCGACTAAGATTTTGGAATTAGCCTAAAACATCTCCAAAACATAAAACAAATAAATCAAAATACTCTTTTATTTATAATAATTAGAAAATTTGGCTAATAAAAAAAAAAAAATCATATATATAGTTTCAAATATTTAAATTTTCAGCCTCGGACAAAATCTAAAATTAGACAGTTTTAACACCGTTATCATAATTTTCACGCTGTTAAATGGAAACTATAGATTCATAACTTAAAATTAATTTATATGTAAGTTTAAATTATTTAAAAAGAAAGTTAACATAGAAATCAATAACTACATATAAACTGATTCAAAACTATTTTATCTTGTATTTACAGAAAATTTGATGTAAAGAATTGTGAGGTTTGGCGTGTTAGAAGAGGCTCTCAAAATTGGATGACTCTTCACCACAAAGCAGAAAAGCGATTTTGATATCTAATCTGAATCTTCTTTTGACAAAGTAAGACCGTTAGACGTTGAAGTGCGACTAACCTACCAGTCCAAGTAAATCTTCTTCATTACCATTCACCAACTTAATATATATTCAGCTTTAACGGATTCAAGACAAAATACCACTACAAAAAGTTAAGTCCTTTCTTTTCATCTTTTTTTTCACCCTATATTTCAATTCTAAAATACTTTCTCAGAATTTGATTTTTATGTTTAACATGAAAACTGGAGTTCAATAACACATATTAGTATTTGTGATAGATATAAATGTTCTTGAAAAAAAAAAGAATTGTCTCTATTTACTCTGAGCTACAAATATTTGATATTAATCGACTATGAATAAACTCATGTAAAAGAGTATGACACGACCTATAACTTTGAAATTATAAAATAATAGATCTTTGAATTTTTTTTATATATAATTTTTTCATTTCTTATTAATATGAGATTCAAATTTTATCTAAAATCATCAATATTTTGGCCACAAATCATCAAGAGTGAAATTATAATGGGAACTCTATAAATAATAATTCAAAGCCATTACATTATTTTATAATTTGGTTAAATTGCTTCTGTATTTTTTATACGTTTTTTATATGTTCTTTTTTCTATATTTCGGACATACTAATTCGAATTATTAATTTTCTAGTATAAACTGAAGCCTATATGTTTAAATATAATGTTTCTTTTAAAAGTCTTGCAATACGCGAATTAGTTATTATTAAATGACAATTTTTTATATTTAAAATTTTATTCTTTTTATTGATAAATTATATTTGTCTATATATTATTGTAAAACATACATATAAAATTAGTTTAAAAATTAAACATGAAAAACTGATAATGTCACATAACACATGCACAAAAAGATACGAGGAATTTATTCATTAACATATAGCATTATTCTTATGAATTGCATTTTCTTTAAATATATATAGAGAGGTAATTTGTTAATATTTTTTTCGATTGATCAAACAAATTTTTTATATAGTTAGATCAAATACAAGTTCTCGACTACATTATTCGTACATAAATAATCACTGTGTGAATGCAATCCTATCCATTTTAACATGTGATGACTAAAAGTTATTAGAAACAATATTATTATAATATTTATTTATGGACAGCATTGAATTTAAAAAAATTCCATTTTTATTTTAATACCAAATAAATACTAATTTAATATAATTACATTCGTCACATTACCACGTATATAATGACGTAATTAAATTTTTTATTCATAGTCAATTAAATTCGATTAGCTCGGATAAACTATTACCGTAAAATTCAAGTGTTACCAATTAAAATAGAATAAAATATATTATTTCATTAAATATTTTAAAGTAAATTATTTACTCGTAATTCTTAATTCAAATAAAACATTAATTATTCAAAATTTAATTACATATTTTTAAGATCATTTACTTTTTAGGAAAATAAAATCATTATTCCGGAGTTATTTTAAGTAAATAATTAAAAGAATGAGAATAAGTAGTGGTATAATATTTAGCATTATACTACTTAATCTCAAAATTGTATTTTTTTTTATCCCGCCACCCCAGTCCATAGATTTCAAAATTGTATAATTAACAGCATGCCAATGTATTTATAATAATTGATCAATGTTATCTTATATGTGAGAACTGGTTGAATAATTAATTAATTAGAATAATTGATCGAATTATTAAATAGAAAACTAATTAGGTACATTCTTAGATTAATCATAGAACTTGATTACTTAATGGAATTGTAACTAAGTTTTTGATTTAGAAGGGCATGATGAGTTAGGCAGCAAGGCATATATAACAATCTAGAGAAATCTCAAAAGCTACTTCTTCGGTGACTGTAAAAATGGTTTCTATTCAAATATTTTGTGCATAAACCCTAGCAATGAAAAAGAAAAAATCATTCTTAAATTATCAGTTGATGTATGTCCTGACAAGTGCCAAACAAATTAAGGTGCATCCTTTCCCGTGACTGAATATACAATTTCAGTGTTCATTTTCTGTTTAATTAATGATATAGTTATTGATAATGTGTCTATCAAAATATGTGATTATGCATCATCACAGTGTTTATCTTATAAGTTTATGATATTATTAGGTAAGGATAATATAAGTATTACGACTTAAACAAGGAAGTGCAGATGCGACTTGTTGTTGAGGTAGCTTGTTATATATATATATACCGAGTTAGGTATAAGTCCATGATTCATGATTGGAGCATAATGAAGCTGTTTGTCCTTATATATATCTATATGTTTTGTTTAAACCTAAACAACCTTGTTTCCGTGTCTACGATGGTGTTCTTATGAGTCACACTGTGTGGTTGGAGACATCATCTTCTTCATCACTTTCTCTGCTATCATCAATCACGTGCCTCTCATTAATACATATAAATCTGGTCTTCATCTCCCTCACTTATTTCCAGAGAAATTACATTTATAGTTTCTTTTTACCACAGTTATTATATATATATATATATGTATTTAAAGTTGGATGAGAAGAATAAACTTACAATAATAAACATTAGCCTATGCAACAACAAACATAATACTACAATGTACCACTTCTAATAGTTATTAGTTAAATGAATACATTAATGTAGTACTACTCTTACTAAAGTCAACCATGTAGGACTTAGTTGTTGGGAAATAAATAAATCTCTTCATCAGTATTCAAAATCTTAACTCTAGTTTGGACGTGAATTGTAAAGTTACACTAAGTCAAAGAAAAGAAATTTTATTGATACCTTAAAGAATCTTAAGTGTTTCGGTCTTCAAAAGAATCCCAACAAATTGATTATAATTAAGAAGTTGATAAAAACCTGAATGATTTTCTTTACCACTATATATAAAGTTAACCTATTTTGTTTATTTTACACTGCTTTGAGTGTTTAGATTCTCTCCCTGTGTGTGCATTTTAGAAGTTCCTGAAAATGTTCACAACATAAAAGTCCCTTTCTTCAAAATCAAATTAAACCCACAAATCGCAAAACCTTCAAAATTAATAAAAAAAAAACTTTGAAGACTCACCTAGATTGAGTTGGGTTTTAGGTTTTATAAAATTACATCATGATTAACGGCACACACGATGAACAAAAATAAAGAGCAAAAAAGAAGAGTAAAAATGAAGAAGAATAAAACTCAATCTCTACAAGTAAAAAATAAGAGCAAAATAGATCGAAAATAAAAATTGAAAACATTGATAAATAAATGTCGATAAAAAACCAATCATTATTGATAAAAAAAAGGAAAGATTGAAAATGAAAATAAAAAATAAAGATTGAAAACAAAAAAAAAATGAAAAATAAAAATTGAATACTTTAAATAATATCAGGAATGAATTTGGAACAAATAACAGTTTGCATAGAGCATATGTAAGTTAAGGTGTTGTTTACGTATTGCGATGATAAAGTGAAAAAAACAATAAAAAAAGAAACAAGAGATTTATTTTAATTTAAATTAAATTCAGTTTTCAGTTTTAAAAATTTACTAAAATAAAATTCAATTTTTAAATGTTATATTTGAAAACTATTTAGTTTTTATTTTAATCAATTTTATTTTGCAAAAGTTTAATCCACTTTAGAACTAGTTCAATTCAATTCAGACTTTTTTGTCCATTCCTAGATATAGATAAACTTGTGGAAATATCTCTTAGAGTTGCTTTAGATTTTGGAATAGTTATCCCAACCTAAACATTGAAGAAGGAGATGCAGACAGTGAGTGGTCTTGGGCGGTTGATTCCTGTTATCTATGTCTTTTTCCAAAATTTGGCATATCATTCGTTACTTTCTCCAAATAAAAGCAATATATAGACACCAAGTTCTTCGTATCAGTATACGAAAATTGTGAATTAGACCCAATAACCACCATTATTATACTGTTCAAATGTTTATGATTCATGACAACGACATTTACTTAACGGTAAGCAATGAAATGCTAAGAACACCCTAAGTCAAATGCCCTTAACCTATCATATCACCAAAAAACAAAAAATTCAAACCACTCACAGTTATAACCATTCACCACCACCACCACCAACACAGCAAAACCACCAGTCCAAGTCAATGTATATATCCATCTTCATCCTCTCTCCTTTACAAATATATATCCATCTACCCTCTCTTTTGCCATTTGTCAGAGCTTCCACTCCCTTTTTTTCCTCTCTCATCACAACCTCGTACGACTATGAGAAAACCTTGTTGTGACAAAGAAAACATCAATAAAGGAGCATGGTCTAAGCAAGAAGACCAAAAGCTCATTGACTACATCAGAGTTCATGGTGAAGGTTGTTGGCGTTCCATTCCCAAAGCTGCTGGTTAGTGTTATACTCATGAGGGTTTATCATTGGAGAGAGTTGCAATCTCAAGAGGGTTTTGATACAGTTGAATGATTTTGAGTTCTAAAGAAGAAAGAGTTTCATTAAATGGAAATTCATTCAACTGTTATTAGTAAGAAAATATTTCTTGTACAGAAGAATTTCTTAGGATACCATTTTTTGTAACCATTTGTCATCGTTCAACATATAGGGTTGCATCGTTGTGGCAAAAGCTGCAGGCTGAGATGGTTAAACTACTTGCGACCAGATATCAAACGTGGAATCTTTGCCGAAGATGAAGAAGACCTTATCATCAAACTCCATGCCCTCCTTGGTAACAGGTAACTTCAATGGCCATATTTATACTACTTGCTATATCAGTTATGAAAATTGAATTAGAACTTTTTCATTAACAAATATTGTTATATCAGAATGCATAATTTATTAATGCTTTCTCATCGTTATTTATAATAAAATTAATTTCAGTGGTTGATTATTAGAAATTTTTGGCAAAGAATTCATCTTAATTGGATGCATATGTCTGTAAATAGGTGGTCACTCATTGCTGGAAGATTGCCTGGAAGGACAGACAATGAGGTGAAGAACTATTGGAACTCTCACATCCGTAGAAAACTAATAAAGAAGGGAATTGATCCAAATAACCACAAGCCACACAGAAGCTTTTCTCATCCTCATTCTTCTTCTGCAGCAGAGGGTGCATCAACATCCGAGTCCATGAGAAAAGACCCTATCTTCAAATCCCCAGTTGCCGCCACTCATCATAGGATTTCCTTCACAGAAGAAGAATCAGCAATTATTTCATCATCCACTTTGAATCTTGACCTTACAATTGCCTTACCTTCGTCTATGATTGATGCTTTTGAAGAGAAGCCAATACAAAGTTCCGAGTCCACCAAGACACTGGACATGGAAATAGATCTCAACTGTTAGCACATGTTGGCAAGTTATTACCAGTAGTAGTAGTAGTGCATGCTTGTTACAGAATAATTTTTCAAAAAATATTCATTTTTTAAAAGCACTTAAAAAGAAGCTTTAAGATTTTATTATCTCTTTAAAATAGGTCGAATTCAATACACCAAATGCACTACAATACTAGATAAGGGAATTCAAGGGAAGATTGTTGGAGGATTTAACATGAGTTTTATATTTCATGTAATGGAAAGTGTCCTTTGTATATTCATATTTTGATGACCTAAACTAGGTTTGGTCCATGTGCATGTTCCTGCAACATAGTCCTTGATTATAAATAATACGGAGAAAAATAACATGCAAATCTTTTAGTTTTTCCGGAATGGAATTCGTACACTTGTTCATATATGGCCAAAAGCAAAAAACATAATGAGCAATCAAGTTATCTCAATGAATGCAAGATTTCCATTACGATCAGAGTTAAGTAGTCGGTGTAATTTCCATTCAGTTTCCAAGTGAATGCTATCTTAAGAGTGGTGGTTGCAGCTACCAGAAGACTCATGCAAAAGCTGTCTGACAGTAGTACTAGATATTCTACAAATGGACCTAGCTTCTAGCTACGATTCCTTTCAGAGTGTAATATTTGAAAAAGAAGGAAGAGTAACAAACTCAAGTTAATTTGAAGTGATCTCATGATAAAAGGAAATATTTTGACTTTTCTCTTTTGATCTTCTTTTAACCAAAAGATGTAGATATGTAATCAATATAGTTTTCTAATAAATAAATTAATGATTTTTTAAATACACGAGTCTTGTTAAGAGTTTTGGTTGGTTATAATAAGTACATCAAAAGTCTTTTCCCAATCTTAAAGAACATAAAAAACTCAAGGCGTTAATTGGTAATAAGTATCAACTTTTAACAATTAGATAAAGTATTTTTTTTTTATTGAAACATGTTTATGGAAAATGAAAAGTATATGTAAGAGGTACTATTATAGTAAGTCCTCATGAATTATAAAGGACTGATGTAACCAATTGTGAAGTCAAACCAATTACTAAATCTACTTGTTCTTCCGTGAAGACTATTTGATTTCTGAAAGACCAACTACATCAAATAACCACCAATATCAGGATGAACATCCAAAACTTCTTAAAGTAATGTTTATCGTGCTTAAAGTTAGTTCGTGTACTATTTTCTTGGCTTTTTGTTTCTTGTCCATTACGCAGAAGTTAAAAGTGCAAGCACAAGGCATAATCATGCATGTAACCTGAACATCTTCTTTTAATGAGGCAAGACCTTTTTCGTGCACTAACGTTTCTAAAGTTAGTTCTGCATTCGATATTTGTAGCAAAAATCAAGCACGTGTGGTTTAAAAGGTTTATACATGATCCAAGTTAATTAACTGATAATCTTGAGTTTAAATCTTTATACAGAATTGTAGCTTCGTTTGTGTGCTGCTGAATCAAAGGAAGGTGGTATGAAACAACTTAGATTAACTTTTCAAAAGTTTAATTAGGCAAGAGGTTGGTATGCACAAGCTACTGCAATGATCCAACAGAGGCATCTCTAGTTTGGAGCATTCTGGTTTTGGTGTACGATCCTCTTGGAGCTGTGTTGGAACACATATGTCTCATAAATATGCTGCTGTGTGGATGGGAAGCATAAAGCCCAAGCACAATTTCTGAAAGGAGGGTATCAATCATTGATCGTCGTTGTACAACTAATTATCGTAGTGCTATAAATCATCTAACAACAAAATACTCCACTTTAAGTGATTTTCCAACGAGTCTAACTATAAATCCAATTAAAGAGTGCTTGAAACTTATTTACAACCAATAAAATTTAACAATAATAATAAAGTAAATGAAGATTGTTTGAACATAACTTCGAAAAACAAAAATGAAAGGATAAAAATCAAATTAAGTTTCAAGTTCATTTCACAAAGGATTGTTAAAACTAAACAAGAATTGTTATTAGAAAACATAATTAAATAATTTCAATAACAAAAATTAAACTAAAAAAATCATACCATCTAATGTAGCCATGGTTAAGAATTAAATTTGAGTTTAAGTCTCACATTGAATAAAAATGAAAAATTTTGGTGCGACCTTTATCTCGTTCTTGTCTCTTGTTTGAGGTCTCTCCAGTTTTCTCTTATTAGGAGAATTCGAGAGGGCATAACCGGGAAGATATCGTAAGAATGAAAAATGAGTCAAAACATATAAAGGAATGACATCACATTCAACCCAAAACCTTAATGCAGTAGATTTATGGGTCTTCTTTCTTATATATTGCTCAACTTACTTACTCATTTCTATCCAATATAAAACTTAGACTCACACTTCAATTTTTCCATCACACCTCTCAGATTTTCCCAACACATACATTAAAGAATAAAGTTTTAGCTACATAAAACCTCAAAGTTTAAGAACACAAAAAAAAAAAAAAAAAAAAAAAAAACTCTATTTTATGAACTTATTTACGGTACAGGAACTTGTCGAAGTGTACCTAGGATTTTAGAACTAACAAACAAACTTTTTTATAAGCAAAAATACTATGACCGTGAAAGAAGATAATAGATGACAGAAAAGAGAAATGCTTCAAATTGTGTATTTTGAAAAAGGGAGAGAACACCTCCTAATAATTAGAGAAGAGTATTAAGAATGGGATATCCCATTCAAATATAAACATTCTAAACCAATAATACAGATTTTAATAGGTTTTAATTATGTTTTAAAAAAGTTTAATGAATTTTAATAATTTTGCAACTGTTAATTACAACATAAAACTCCCTTAGTTTCTATTTATAGTTTCCTTTTCATTCACATTCAGATACAAATTTGTTTTTTTTTTTATAATTATCAATTATCTTTATTAACAGATATCTTTATTTCATATTTGTTGCAAATTTTCATTCTCACTCTTCTTCCGGATATTTTACTTTCAATCTTATTCCAATTTTTCACATTGAATTTTTATTCAATTAGACCAGCACAATTGAATCTCTGAGGAGAAATACTAGAGAATATTTGAAAAAGACATATTTAAATATTATGTTTACTTCTTTTAATAAAAATAAATAATTCTAACAACTTCTTCTCATCTTTGTATTTTGTCATACTTTCTATAGGTTTATATTTATTTTTCTAGAAGTCGTGATTTTTATATACAATTTCATTTTTTTAAAACGTACTTATCTACTTCTGTCTTTTCTAATTTTTTTATACTTTTATATTTTTTTTTCACTTTTCTCAGAAGTTACGATTTTTTTAATGGATACTTCTCTGTATTTTCTTAAATTTTTCTATCAACATACTTTTATTTTATTTTTTTTAAATTTGATTAATGGATTTTTCGAATTTTTTTTATGTTTTTCTAAATTTTTATAAAATCGTATTTTTTTATTTTGAGATATTTATTTTGAGACATTTATTTTGATAATTTAAATTTTTTAGTAATTTTTATATTTTACTTTTTTTAAATAATTTGATTAATAAATTTTTTTTTATTTTGAGATATTCTTTAATTATTGTATTAATAAAAATAAATTAAAAGTTTCTAATTTTTTTACTCTCTAAAGTTTTTTTTTAGCTTTTTTTTTTTATTTTTTT
>Ga0209700_105351_pt1 | contig 21725 bp, 8 predicted proteins | sample SiratroredBW_FD_187528 | JGI IMG/M metagenome (GOLD analysis project Ga0209700, IMG submission 187528) | Root nodule microbial communities of legume samples collected from California, USA - Siratro red BW (SPAdes) (version 2) | ecosystem: Host-associated > Plants > Roots > Nodule | place: USA... | reverse complement strand
ACTCCACAGTTCACTCAATTATCTTATTCTTGCAATATCAAATTTTGCTGTGTCACTCGTCTGGATTTGATATTTATGTTATTTTTCAGACCCTTTATCACTGCAACATCTCACTTTTTTTTTTTTTCACGATCTGCATCTCAATTTTAGATCTCTTATTGCAAAATTTTTTGGTACCTTGTAATGGCAGTTACCTGCACAATACAAGTTATTTCCTGCATTTAACAAATTATTAATTTTTTAATAATATCTTGTTATTTTTATTTTTAAATTTATTTATTAAATAATTATTTTTTCTCTCACACAGAGGTTGATTCATGTAACCAAATTAAATTTTTTTTTTCTCTCTTAATTTATTTTAAAAGAGGCCTTTTTTAATTTTAAAATAATAAAATAAGAATTTTTTTTTCAGTAGTTTCTCTCTACAAAATCATAGTACATTATAAAAAAAATTATAAAATGTTTAAGATTCAGTTTTCAGTGTAGAAAATAATTTGACAGGAAAATAACAAAAAATCATAAGAGATTTTTTGTTAAAGAAAAAATAAATAAAAGAAGATGAAAATAATAATTTATAAATGTTAAGAATAATTTCAATATTTTCAAAAATTATAAATTGAGGTCATATAACAAACTTTTTTTTGATAAATAATAAATACAATCCTATAAATATTAAGAAATATCTATATGTTTTTAACCAACTAATCAATTTCTTATTATAACTAAATATTTGAAAATATTGTATTCAACTGAAACTTTAAAATTAATTATATTATTATTTCATCTCAAATTAAAAATATCCTAACAACAAAATATCTCATTTTAAAAAACTAATAAAAAATAAAATAACTATTAATATACAATTAATTGAAAAAGTAAAGATTTGTATTGTATAGGAAATAATTATGCACTATACAAATTTTGACTCACCTTTATAATTTTCTAAAATATTAAAATTATCCTTAACATTTATAAATTATTATTTTTTATATTTTTTATTCATTCTTTTTTTTTAATATTCATAATTTGATGAAGTTACAATAAATAATACAAAATTTTACTTTATTAATTTGATAACCTACTGAGAAAAAAAGCAGAAAGTAAAATCTTATGAAAAAGAATTTGAATTTATTGATTTGATAAACTATGAAAAACAAAAAAAATATAATAGAAAATAAAATTTTACTTTATTAATTTAAAATTAAAAGCGATATATATAAAAGAGAAAAAGAAATAGAATAGAAAGTAAAATTTTATTTTATTAATTTAAAATAAAAAGAGATATACATGAGAGATAAAAAGATATGTAAATCTAGCGTGTAGCGCGTGATTCACAAAAAAATGTGAAAGAAAAAAAATTATTTATTTAATAAATTTAAAAATAAAAATAAGAAAGATATTATTAGAAAATTAATAATTTGGTTTACTGTACAGGAAGCAACTGCCGCCACTCCAAGTATATGTTTTTTTAAATAATAATTTTCTGTGTAAAACTAAAATAGTTATTTTAAACAAGAGTATTTTTAAAATTTATTTTTTAACAAAAATATTACAGAAAATAATGTAAAATTAAAATTAATACTCTTCAATTATAAAGTTGTCTCTCACATAATAAATTCATAAAAAGTATTTAAAAACAAGATTATTAAATTATTACACTGAAAAGTTGTTTGTTTAATAAAAGCATTTGTAACTTTTGTCAGTTTGAATCGCTAATTTTCTCCATGGTCTTACCACTCTGACTGACTCATACCATTGCATGCAAAGTGTGGGAAATGACAAATTCATACACTTTGATTTTTACAAAACTGGCACAAGGCACAGCATTTTAAGCTTATGGTTTCAAGCATCTTCAGATATATATCACTTCAAAACATGTGAAGTGCATGAATTCACCTTCATCGATATTATCACCCTTAGCTCAAAGAAGAAAGAGAAAAACAAAACCTCAAACAAAAATTATAAAACAAAATGAATGGAATACTAATTTTTTTTTTAACTTTTTGAACCTAATATATGAATAAAGTAAGTTTAACATTTTAATCTCCGTGGATAATGTAATTAACCAATTTTTGTTGAATTTTATCTAGAATGCCATATTGAATTTGAATTAACTCTTTATTTTTTTTCTTTTTTTCTTTCATTTCAGGTTTTATGTTGCTGAAGTTTTATGAAATGCAATATAAAAAAAACAGCAACGAAAATATAAATCAATTTAAAAAGTATTAGAATGAGAGAAAATGAAAATAAATCATGATGTTGTTCACTAAACAATTTCTTAAAAATTATCTACTTTAATAAACCACTTCAAGTTTTCAAAATAGTGAAATGATGGAAATAATTTAAAGTTAAAATATTGGATTTTGTAAAATATTTGCAAATAATATCATGATATGACAACAATTGTTATACATATTTATGAACCTTAAGTAGTAACGCGTGTTTTAAAGTTTAACGATTTTTTTTATTTTTTTTTAATTATCAACATCATATTTTCTCCGTTTGTGTTGTTTAAGTATTTTTTAATATTTTTCAAATTGATTGTCATTTATATATTTCAATATAACAGTTATAATTTTATTTTATATTATGTTAAATAAATGTTCACACTAAATTGGTAACAAATTGTTCAACCATTTCTTATGCATTACAAGTTAGCAAAAAAAAAAGTAATATCTTTATTATTTATAAACACATGAAATATTATATATGTTTATAAAAAAATATAGTAATTAATTAAAGGCACAACAATTATGAAAGTAAAATAAAAATCTATAATAACATTTTAATAAAAATGTTCTATTCACTAACTTATTTATTGTTTTTAATGTATGATTTTCTCAGACAACTTTTGTAGCAATTAATATGGACAAAATATCAAAGTATCTTTTTGGCATTTCTTTTGCAGATTAAAATTGGAGTTTTTCATGTTGATTATTTATCAAATAAATGTTTCCATTTAAGTATTAATTTAAGTTATTCTAAATAAAATTTTACTTTTAATAAAAAAAATACTAAAGACACTTAACATATATAAATAAAAAAATTAACAATAAAAAATATTTATATAACATAATTATCATACATTAATGTTTCCAAGTTAAACAGTTTAAAGTGATATATTTTTAGAAAATTATGGAAAAGATAGATTATACTTGTTGTTGCAGGACAGGTAAGAAAAGTCAACCTAGAATATATTGAACACTGCTTATCTATCTGAGTTAATCTGTATTTTTTTTTTTTTTGTAAGTTCTAAAGTAATTTAGATATATATATAAATTATTATATAAAAGGATTAAAACACACCACGTGTTTTCTATTTATTTTATTCTTTTTGTTGATGAAAAATATGATTCAAACATACATTTTTTACATCTCTCCCAAAAATAACTCATAAAATATACTCAAAAGACATTATCTACTAGAAATTATATTTCAACATAAAAAGATAGGGATTTCAACAACTCACATAAACTAATTCAAGAATATGATTTGAGGGCTTATTATAGTTCTTGGATGTCTATTTCACATTGTAAAAAAGAAATGAAATAGGATAAAATGAAGATTTGATCGATAGAAGTTGATGAAAATGAAGAAGGAGAACGACGAAGAATGTTAGATGGAATAAGAAAGAACTTGTAGCACTATCTCATACTAAATGAGAAAAGAAATATTTTAGAATAAGATGCAAAAGTTAATTTGCTAAGGGAAAATAATAAAAATCCTAATATTAATGTCTCAAATTTGTTGCATAGATTGACTAGAGCACATTCTGAAACTATGAAATTTAAAAATCTACATTGTTGAGAGATGAAATATTCATTAAATAAATATGCTACATTCGACAATTATTGAAATGCTTAATAGAATAATTTTAATTATACAAAATTAAATTCTAATATAAAAGATCACTTTCACGACAAATAACTAAACAAATTTGGAGTGACTAAGCAAAATATATGAAAAAGTTTAATGTGTTTTTTCTACATAATTTTGAGTATACAAAATCAAATTGGCTAAACAAAGGGAATATAAAACTAAACTTAATGAGACCGAAGTACAATTTTTATAGAAAGTATTAGAAAATACTCTAAATATTACATAATACACTTAAATAAATATTTACTTTATAAGTTTTGTTTTATAAACAATGCATAAATTATGATATTGTTAAAAATATTTCCCTATATAATTTAAAATAATTATTTAAATAAAAGTACTTTTAAAAGTTATTATTCAAGAGTGTTTCTATGGTGTTTTCTTTAATAAAAGTGTTCTTAAAAAGATTTCTTAACTTTTTCTTCACCTTCAATCTATTCATTATATTTTAATATTTTATTTGAATTTTAATATATTTTTAAAGTTATTAGTAAAAATTAATATCGTATTAAAAGCAACTTTAATTAATATGAGTAGTGATGAGGTTTGTGTGTTTAATCAATTAGTCCAAGATTTGGATCATGATATTTTAAGTAGTAAATAAATAATGTCAGGAAGGGAATATTTTGTGAGCTCTACACAATCAAAACTTTTATTTATTCTAAAATATTTATTTATTATAAATTTTAATTATAAATATGGCACAAACTTAAAATTATAACATAATGTAACTATGCATTTGACACATTTTATTTTTTTCTCTTATACACACAAATTATTAGCACCAAGTTTCACAACACATTTGACTCTAGGTAAGTCAATTCCTCCCTAGATATGTGGAAGAAATCTCTAGTCAACTATAAACATGTTTTCTCCATATATAACTTGAGGACACAACCCTTTTGCTTTCATCAATTGCATTTAGTTGTGGTAAACTCTTCCAAGTATTTTGCTATAGATAAAGCTAAATGTAGGAATAATTGTAACTAATATTTGGAGATACACTTATAAATGAAAGTTCACAAAGATAGGTCAAAGTCCTTTAAAGAGGAGGGTGGTCAATGTTTAGAATAAAGGTAATAAGAGTTTCAACTACTTGTGTAAAATGGTGTACACATCCTATATATTAAAGCAAAATTCTCATGAAAAAATATTTTTCATGTGACAATAATGTAGAAGTAATTAGTTCTTATTTTTTTATACTCAAAGTTTACTAATTATTTATTTGATTATAAGGACAAAACTTGATAGAAAAGCATGGATGATAAAAGACATGATATAAAGTATACCAATCTCTATAAATAATGAACATGAAGCACACAAGTCTAGCCATGTAGAAAGTTTAACAAATTCAAGAGATATACATAATAAAAAAGCTAAGATTATAATCATAAGCAAAATTAAAATATGCGTAAGATAAAAAAAATTACACATGATAAGAAGGATAACTAGAAATGATATAAGATTGAACGAAGAATCAGATGTTGAAATTTGCATTATTCATAAGCACCTATACCAAAAGTAATATTTTTCAGATTCATAATAAAAGTTGTTTTTTAACGAAAAATAATATAATTAATGAAAGTATTTTAGGGATGCTTTAACTTAATTATAAAACAAACATTAATCAAATCTTACTCAAAATTATGTATATAGTGAAACAATACTTGCATGAAAACATTTCCTCACACACAATATCCAAAGAAATTTGAACTAACAAATAATTTTAGCAGCATGATCAATATTATCACCACAAAAGCACTTTAAAAATAGAAACATATTCTATCATAAATTTATTTATTGTAAAAATACTTCAAAAGTAGAAACATGTTTTATCATAAATTTATGACATAAACAAAGCAACTCTAAAAGCATTGAATATTGTCACACAAACACTATAGTTTCCAAAAGCACCTACAAGAAACATATTGCAGCCACACATCTAGAAGTAGAAATCAAATAAATTTCATAAGTGGTCAATGAATGATCCATTGAAATAAGAACTCCACCAACTGCCGCAATTAAATTCACATTGTGTTAGTTATAATTCATGAAAGGAGCATAAATGGTTGTAGAGTAAAGTTTAGAAGCTTTAAGAAAAAACAAGATAACCACTCCATATTATAATTGTATGAAAGAAAGAGATAAGTCATATTGTTACCAGACCATCTAGATCTGATCTTAAATTATTTGGAGGGAGGAACCTACATGTTAATGGTAAATTTTTATGATAGTACGTAAATTAATTATTGAATTAATAATTCTCTCTTACATAATATTTGTTAATGTTTATAAAGTACATGCAAAAATAACATTCTATGTATAAATACAGAAGATCTAAAAAACTTTTATAAAAATAAATAAATGCAACATCGTTACTCTTATTTTTTTTAAATAAATAAGATCCTTAAAAGAGTATTTGTACTTGTTTATATAATAAGCTTCACGATATATAAACCAACATTTAACAATTTTATAATAATATTGTTATAAGGATAAACATGATATTAAATGTTTTTACCTATGGTTAATTGAAACATATTCACTATCTTAAAGTAATGGTATCATATGTCACACATTAGAAAAGGAATTTATTATGTGATCATTTGTTATTGTACATTGTTTTCCTAAATTTATTTCAATTAACAATACATGTCAAAATATTAGAAGACTACAATAAAAATTATTTTATTAATAAAAAAAATAGAGATTAGTCTACAATAATCATATTTTGAGTCTATATAAAATAGAAGATGGTCAATACATAAATACACAAGTTTTTAAGAATTCATCGATCATATTTCTTTTAAATTCTTTATTTTTTTTAATCGAAAGAAATTTTTTATAATACTTTTCATGTTGTGAAGTTATATTCTATTATGAAGTATCTCATTAATTATTCTTTTTGGGGAGTTTTTCTTAAGTTTACATTTTCTTTAAAAAAATTTAGTCAAAAGTAATAATTTATAATACTTGTAGTTTTTAATCTTATAAGAAAATTAGGAAATGTTAGTTAGGAGTAACTTTGTATATTCAGTGATTTTAAAAATGACTTAATGTATTCATTTTGTAATTATTGTTATAATTAGTGAAATTCTTTAAGCATACCTTAAAGGAGAAATAAACTTAACCTGAAGTTTGGAGTGAATTAGTATAAACATTTTGTATTCTTCTTATTCTCTAGAAAACCCATCTTTAAAAAATTACTAAAATTTTAAGAAAGAATTATTGGATCTTATTTAACCCTCTTCTATAATCAGTTTGCTACACGTCAATTAGTATCAGAGTTAATTTCTTAGAGTTCTTGACAAGACAATAGAAAAATATATGTTGATGGATGGTGAACAAAGAATAAGCAACAAATAGATCCCTTTCTTTAAAGGTGTTAAGTTTGAATCTTAAAAACAAAGAATGATGACATTCTTTGAATCTTGTCACATTGACATGCTAAATGTTACAGGAAATGGTAATTGTATTCCGTGTGATTACGAACATAAGCCTTTACTAAGAGACAATTAGATAAATAATCATAGAAACAGATATTTTGTCTGTATTCTAAATTATGAAACATCCTTGTTTGTGCTATCTTATAAGAAGAATGCACTAAAGTGCACATTTTCAAGGATCCTAAATAAATATGGGATAATCTCATTTTTACTTATGAAAAATTCATTGAAGTCAAGAGAATTAAACTCAGCCTTCTAATATAGTAGTATGAGCTATTCAACATGGAAGAAGATGAAATTATAAAAATCATGTTAAATAGTTTCAAACCGTCTTAAACAAGTTACACTCTCTATGAAAATATTATGAGAATTGCAATCATATCAACAAGATTCTCATAAGTTTGCCAAGCCAATGAAGGCCATATGTAACAATTATTTGTGCCTTAAAGAATCTAGAACACATAATATTGAACCATAACATTGAAGGAACTTATAGGGATCTTCAAGGTACATTAAATAAAACTTCAACAAAATATTTAACATGGGAGAGACACTAAAACTGTCTAATTTATTGAAAATTAATTTTCTTAATTTTGCATATGAAAATACTTTGTCAGTAAACATTTAATGTTATAGTGTTTATTATTATCAAAATCACATAAATTATCTATATACATAAGTTCATCTAGTGCAGTCCTAGCCTGTTTGTATGTGACTAAATGGTCAAATGTTTCAGCAACATTTTTTTATCAAATCATTTAACCAAAAAAAACTCTTCAATGATCCATAAGTGATGTAAAATGAGATGAAGAAGACAAATAATCCCTTATTATTAAAAACCTGCACAATATATGAAAGAAGAAAGGAGAATCTAAAAACAGAGAAAATGCAATATAATAAAGAATAAAAATACATAAATGAAATTGTAAGTTATGACACCAAAATTTGAGAACACTTCCTATGTGAATGTCCTAAGGAAGAGAAAGGTCATTAAAAGAACTTTTTAATAAATGTTCCAGTAAAATTTTTATATCAACATAAAAAAAAATCTCGATATAACTTTATTAAAGATGTAGATATTACTAATATTCATTGTGCTATTCAAGGATATAATAAACTAAATTCTAACATTTATCTACTTTTGCAATCTTACATAACCATTTAAAAGAGTTAAAAAAGAAAAAAAAAGTCTAACTCCTTAGATTTGTATCAAACAAAATAATGAGTTTAAGCATAACACTAAAAATAACAAGAAAAAACAATGGTTTAAAATATAATATTAATAATCAAATTACAAAATTTAAAAATATTAAAAGTAAAATAAATTTATTATTCTCAAACTCCTCCAACTTTTAACAAAAAAAATATAGTTAAATTTTCCCACCCCTAATTGACATCCATATTATTTTATAGTATTCCTATTATACCTCTCATAAATTCCTATGTGATCATTCTATCACCTTTTCTGTGTGCTTTTTTTAACAATGAAATTTTATTGTCATTAGCATTTGAGTATGATATAAAATCCTATTTGTCCGTGAATAAAAGGCCATATAATCATAATTATTAAATGCAATTGTTAAATAAGGTCTAACTCAATACCAAATCTATAAAATTATTTAAACACTCTTAATTATTCAAATAAAAAATTTAATCTAATGAACATTCTAACTATTATTGCTGATAAAAAAAATAAAGAGAGCTTCTTTTAAATTTAATTATTTCTATTAATTGCTGTATACAGATTTCAAACTCTCAAAATCTTAGTATATGTGGTGTTATTATTAGTTTATGGTAAGTTTTTCTAATTTGTTTATGTAGAAAATAATTTAAAATTGTAAAATTAATTATAATAATATTTTTCGATCTCAGCAGTTAAATATTTATTTGTACGTATAATATATATATATATATATATATATATATATATATATATATATATATATATATATATATATATATGTGTGTATAAGTGTGTGTTGGAAATTCTTTTAACACTTTATTGATTACAGAATAAATATATTTTTTTATAACTTGAAGTTTATATTTTACATTAGGGATTTTATATGGTAAAGAATTATGTTTTATGGTTTTTCTTGTTTTTTTATTATATTCTATTTTTTCTGGTATTCTTTGTATATTTTTGGAAGTTGATATAAATTTTATCACTCTACTTATTATTCTATTATTAAATTGTTTATAGAGTTAAAAAACTTAGAGGAAAAATAGTTTGAGTCAATAAAGACATTCCAGTTTAATCTTTTTAAAGTCATTAACCACACAGTATTTGATAATTATCAGTTTCAAATTTTAAATAATAACATACAAAAAAATGCATAACTATTCCATAAATAATCACTGTGTGAAAGCACCTTAGATTCTAGAACATGCATTTGGTGACTCGCTTCAAAAATCTCCCTAAACTTTTTATCTTTTGGTCAACCATTTTCAGTAAAGTTAAGCAACAGATTTCATGTGATACCAAAGATGTTACAGCGATATGAAATAAATTTAGTGTTGATGATAACTGTATTAATTTTACTAACTTATTATTTTATACCTGTTATCTAAGCACAATTATAAATTAATAGTGGTTAAGTAATTATTTTAAAACTTCCATACTAGAAATGTAAAGCTTTTTAGTAGAAAAATTCTAGAAAAATATCTTTTGTATCTGAGTAATTTTTTTCATTGAGTTATACAAACTTAATGTTAACAGCAAATTTTTTTCATTAAATCATGCCCATGTGTTTAGTTTTGGATCTGAAGGTATAAACAAATGCTTAAAAGATAAAATTGAAAAAAAGTCTAGCTTGATTTAAAGCTTAATATCATAACATAACCAACATCTAATTAAAGGGGAATAGATCCTACAAACTCAGTTACATTCAAACTTAAACTTAAACTTAAACTTACAAACACAAATCTAAACTTAACCAACATCCTCATTTTCTGCAACAAATTTAAGACTCGGCCAAACTAGTTACCACCTTGAAATTGACAATTTTTGTATATTTCAACTACTTCCATCAGAGTTTCTTTTAGGGATCAACTCGGTGGAAGATCCACTGCTGCTGTTCTTCCTTGCAACCTTCTTTCTCTTCATTTTGATGTACATGCCAAAGACATAAGAGCAGAAGCCCCAAATGCACAAAACTGTTGAAACAGCCTTAAAACCTCCAAAGGCATCTTTATAAGCCACCACTCCTCCCAACACATTTATCGACAACAAAGCCGTGGAACAAATCCCCCCAGTTAGAGAAGATGTCAGAAAAACCATTCCTGCAGTTCCCATAAAGCAACATTGCCATGTCACCACAGTCGACAAAATTGTTAGCCAATAAACTGTGGATCCCTTGTCAAAGACTTTCTCGGCCTCTTCCTTCATGTCAGAAAACCCTCCATCACATGCCATGCCTACAGTGGCCAATACTGTAGCTGCAACCTCCATTATGAGCTGCATTTCCATCACCATTTGGTAGCAGTTCACACTCTCGTAGATCTTCTCCATCACTGGCAAATATAAAGAAAACAACAAACCTGCACCAATGGTGCAAGAGTACCCTATGAAGTACTCCCTTTTTGTGAGCCCTGGTGGCCTCTCGTGACTAGCATCCAAGGCTAGAATGATTGAACTAATGGTGATGAGGATCACACAGTTTAGGTTTGAAAAGGTTATTTTCTGCTTCACAATAATGCAAGACAGAACAAGAGTGAAAACTAACTGGGAGGACAAGAGAAGTGCTGAGGTTGAAACTGGGAGGTATGCCACACCCCATGAGATTAAAAGGTTGTTAAACCCTAACATAAAACCAACTAAAACTGAATACCAGAATAGTTTTTGACCCAAACCTGCGAAAGGTTTTCTCTTTGTGTATCTAAGCAAGACTGGGAGAAAAATAGGAAACATTAGGAGGGGGAAGCCTGCACTCTGAACCCATGTAGATACCCATTTGCTAGAGCCTTTGTGAATAAAGTAAAATTTTGATAACAAACTTGAAGAGAGTGACCCAACAAAGAGTAGAACGTAATTCAAAAGTAAAAGAGGAAAGTACCTCCTGTTGTTTGTGGACTTTTGATCTTCATCATTGTTCTCTTCTTTGTTTTCCATGAATGAGGAAAGATTTGCTGCTGATTCTTCTACAAAAGCTATTTCAGTTTCAATACCATTTGTGCCGTTCTGGTGAGGACTTGTGTCCAGGAACTGATGATGCAATGTTGTGGACCGCGATGTGGTTGCCATGGATGCTAGATTGAGAATAGACAGATTTTTTTTTTTTTCTTTGATCAAATAGAAGAGTATGGTTTTGGAACAGGTAGAAGGGTGTCTTATATAGAGTAATAAAACTTTTATTCTATATATTAATCTATTGTTAATAAATAAACTAGCATTTATGAATTAAACATCTCATCTCATTGGTAAAGACAGAAAATAAGATGACAGCTAATAAAATCCGTTAGAAGTTTATTTATTATATATATATATATATATATATATATATATATATATATATATTATATAGAGTAATAAAACTTTTATTGTATATATTAATCTATTGTTAATAAATAAACTAGCATTTATGAATTAAACATCTCATTGGTAAAGACATAAAATGAATAAGATGACAGCTAATAAAATACATTAGAAGTTTATTATATATATATATATATATATATATATATATATATATATATATATATATATATATAAATTAAACTTTTCTTTTCAAATCTTATCTTTAATATATATTTATTATATTAGGTCAAAAGGTAATTTAATATGCCAATAGAATTAGTGTTTATATACTGGAAAGACATATAAACTTGCATCACACATTAAATTGATAACAATGACATTCATCAGCATCCCCAAATAGGCATTATCCACTGTGGTAATATTGAATGCACATTCATATTTTGACTTTAATATAATAAAAGTTTTAAAATTTATACCATTTTTATGCCTGAAATATTTTAATTGGTGTTAATAAATCATAAATCATAGTTTAAATTATTTGAAAAAGCCGAAATGGAATGGATTGGTATTTTAAGAAAAATATAATTTAAAGAAGGTTTAATATGTTGTGTACCTACAACATTTTTAGACATTAAATTTTGAAACACTGTATTCCAACAATTTGTATAGGTAATATACCTACAGTTTTGCACATCTTTGCACATATATCCTTGATATGTGATTCTAATAAATATGAATGTAGTTTATAGTACTTCTTAATAATAGTTTTCTAGCTTACTGAAAAATAAATCTGAAGACAACCTTCTTTAGTATATTAACTTTTGTATCCTAAAATTGTTTCATAAGAAAAAATATTAGAAAATATTTGAAGAAAACTACAACATGTCATATAATTATCATGTGAACCTAAAAATTTGGCCTTATGTAGATTTTTTGAAATTCACACAGTAAGATACATCAGAATGAACAAAAATGAGAGTGATTATTATACAATTCCAAACAGTGTTTCTGTTGTGGCAGTAATTGTTGTATGAAAAAGCTGTGCCAGTAATTGAATGACAATTAGCAAGGTAGCTATTTGTGTTTCGATCATGCATGCGAGGTGTTCGGTCAATGTTGAAAGCAATCACTCCAAATTCTTATCTGTCTCTTCACCTTTAACGTGGCTGCCCAAAAATCTTTACTTGTGTATACAGTTGTACATTTCACGTGAGTTTCGTTGTAATTAGGGTTTATTTTGCTAGATAAGTCCGAAAAGGAAAATAACATTTTAAAATAGTATGCAACTAAAAGTATTTATCTAACGGTTATAAGCTTTGTTGGCAATATACAGATATGAATAAAAATTATTTTCTTTTTCATGTAAAGCCTGCTCTTTGGTAGTGAGATTTTACAGTTCAGATAATATAATAATTCTCGTATTTGAATTTTAAAATACAATATATTATATAAAAACAAATATTTAATTACTTCTACAATATGTGTTGTCTTTTTTAAAAATTCTGATTTATTTATTTAGTTTCAAAAATATGTAGTTCTAACAAAATTTTACATTTATAAAATATATTCCATATGTTAATTTAATTATTTAGAGAAGAAAGTAATATGGTGGATTGGGATTATATTAGGATTGATTCTCCATGTTATTGTTATTGAAATATTTATAGATGATGCTTATTATTAAAAAAGGTGAGAAACATATAATAAATTACTAGTAGTGATGTGTGTATTATTAAGTACACGAACCCATATTTAATATATATATATATATATATATTAGAGGTATATTTATATAATAAAATATCACGTGGTCAAAAGTTAAATAAATTTATTACATATGTTGCATACATGTTAAAGTTTTCTTTAGATTTAATTTCGTTTATTTTTTTTGTAATAGTATTGAAACACCATTAAGTATTTTATTAATTTATTATTAAGTATTTTATTAACTTATTTTTGGCTGTTAAAAAAAACATGTTAAAGTTTGGATGATAAATATTCATTGTAATTATAATTGATAAATAAGAAAATATTAATATCTTTTGGAGGAACCAAAATATACTATGTTATCTTCCTCTTTTGAAAAGAAATATGAACATATTAATATTTTTGGAGGAACCTAAATATACTATGTTATCTTTCATTGTTTGAAAAGAAACATTAACATATTAATATCTTTAGAGAACCTAAATATATTATGTTATCTTCCTCTTTTAAAATACTTTCAAATTTTTAAATATTTTATTATAATTAGATATTAATGCAAGTTATTTTTTGCTACTTTCTCATAAATCAGGTACTAGATTGGAAATGCATTTTAGGAAAAAGAGAGTAAACACATAATATTTTTGGGTTGTAGAGTTATCAAAAGAAAGGATTAGATTTGGTTATGCTATACATTGTCCAGTAGGGGTACATTGGATACTTAGATGGATTAACTCTCGCAAACCATCGACTCTGATACTACTTGTTGGGAGAATCTGAGAGAAGAACCGGAGATAGCCAACTTACGTAAGGGAATGACACCACCTTCAACCCAAAACCATAAGACGTTAGGTTTGTAGGTCTTATTTCTTATATATTGCTCAACTTTCTCATTTCTACTCAATGTGGGACTAAGACTCACACTTGAATACCTAACATCTATCATAGTCTCAAAGTGGATATTGGATTGATGAAGATGTACAAGATTGCACAATCAAACTTTTACTCCTCCGTAAATTCTGAATGATGTCTGATTGGTGGTGATGTCCAAGAAGAAAGGGAAATAATCATCTACCATTGGGTTGATGAAGATGTATAAGATTGCACAATCACGCTTTTACTCCTCTGTAAATTCTGAATGATCTCAAATTGGTAGTGGTGTCCAAGAAGAAAAAGAAATAATCCTCTACCAAAGTCTCAGAGTGGATATTGGGTTGATGAAGATGTACAAGATTGCACAATCAAGTTTTTACTCCTCCGTAAATTCTGAATGATCTCAAATGGGTGGTGGTGTCCAAGAAGAAAAAGAAATAATCATCTACCATAGTATTTGAGTGGGTAATGGATTGATGAAAATGTACAAGATTGCACAATCAAGCTTTTACTCTTCCATAAGTTCTGAATGATCTCATATGGATGATGGTGTCCAAGAAGAAAGGAAAATAATCCTCTACCATGACTCCTTCACCAAATGCCAAGTGCATGATTAATTGGACAGGGTGCTAGAATCTTTAAATTAAGTGGAGGATTTAAACCACTACTTTTAAGGAAAATTGTAGACAAGATTGCAAATCATGGGTATTTTGTGGTGGTTCCTGACTTCTTCAATGGGGAACCCTATAGTGAGAATGCGAGCAGGCCTTTCCATCCTTGGTTAAAAGATCATGACCTAGGAAAAGGTATTGAAACTGCAAAACTTGTTATTGTAACCTTAAAACGTAGAGGTGTTTATGTTGTTCGATTTGGAGGTTTGTGTAAGGGTGATACGATTTGTTGTTGGTTTTGTTGTATTATTGTTTTCAGTTATTTATTTATTTTTTAATAGGGTTAAAGTATTCCTGAAATATTCTTTATTAGGTATTCAAGTGTGAGTCTAAGTTTCACATTGGATAGAAATGAAAAAGTTGAACAATATATAAAAAAGAAGACCCACAAACCTAATGTCTTAAGGTTTTGGGTTGAAGGTGATGTCATTCCCTTATATGTTGACTCAATTCTCATTCTTGTGAGATCTACCTGGTGTTTCTCTCTTAGATTCTCTCAACACTCTTATTAATTTCATTTTTCACTGTTTAAAAAACAAAGTTATTTATGGTAGTTGAAAAGATGTTCTTATTAAAAAAATAATAGCTTTTTTTATTTACTTTTTTTTACTAGATCCCTTAAAATAATATTTCCGAAGTATATCATTTACCATAAAATAGTTTTATTTTTATTTTTTTAATCATTAGGTGATAAAAAAATTAATTAGGAAAAAAATAGATTAAATATTTGAAATTGTTTCAAACAAAATAATAATACCATACATTTATTTTTATTTGTATTAGGTTCAATAGAATTTTCACAGCTTTAGTTTTGTAATACACTATAGTAGTTATATTTCAAAAATAAGTTGTATGATCAAATGTTAAATCCAATTCAAAAAATAAATAAATACTGTAACACCTCAATATAACTATTTCACATATAAAGAATTAAATTTAATTATTTATACATCAAGTTGAACCATAATATTAACGATTTTTTCTTTTTTTATTTTTCTAAAAATGTTTTCTACTTTCTTTTTATCTTTATCTGTTTAATCTCATATCGTCTTCAAAATATGATCACTTTTAACTGTAGTTAGAGAGTCAAACATTATTCTCACAAACATAGTTTTTTAAGCAAAGCTTCAAAGTATGCAACAATCTTCAACATCAACCTTATGAATTTTATCCAAGAAAGTTATTTTAGTTAAGATTTAATTAGTGAATTCTAAAACAAAGACGGACAAAAAAACACAATACACAATACGGGTGAATTAGTTTAAAAAATTATCTTTAAAGATTTTTGAAAAAAATATCTTAAATTGTTGTTGATAAGAGTAATTAAATCCAATAGTTAAATAAAGAATTTGATAATGAACAAAAAAGAATTACACAAAAGTTCTTAGGTTCGCTTATTTAAAAATCAACATCTATTTGATTCAGACAACCTGAGTTAGATTTTTTATTAAAAACTTGATTTATCAAATTACAATAGCATTCATACAATTATAACAATAACAAAAAAATCAAAAATACTTTTCGAAATACTCTTGAAGAAACTCTAAATTAGGTAAAAAAACAAAAAACACTCAATTACATATTATATGCACATCAAAGCATTGGTGCAATATATGCATATCAGATTATAAGAAATAAGAACAATATCAGATATATGTGACAAATTTACAACAGATAAACATTCCTTCATTAACCTTGAGCAATATCTTTTCAGAATAATTTTATTATGTAAAAGTACTATTAAAAAAAATTATAAATCACAATCGATTCTAATTCGAAAATATGAAAATTGCTGTTTGAAAAAGGGAGACTTTCCTTCTAAAAGAAATCTTGAAATAACTGGTCAAAATGATAAATTATTATTAAGATAATTTATTATTATGTCCGTTCATCAATTCAAAAACACTTCAATATTGGTTTAACTTATTATTATTCAAACCTATTCTATTATTTCTGAAAGGTTTGGTTGAGTTTTTTTAAGAAAGTTTGGTATGATAGATTATGTCCTAACCTAATTTTTTATATTCGAAACATGTGAAATTTCAATATAATCATTGATTAAATGTGAAACTTATGAATAGTTTTCATGAATTTAGATCATTTATTATTTTTTAATATAATAGATTATTTATGTGGTCTGCTAGTAAAACTTTGGTTTAGCTACACACAATCAGTTACATAATTGATTAAATGTTCATGAAATAATTTAAAAGAAAGTTTATGCTCAAGATTATCATAAAAAGATATATAGATCATACTTTACAAATTTCCTATACTAATCAACAGAGAGAAGAGTCTTGGACATAGATGTAATGCATACATCATCAAAAACATCATATTCGTTTAGTAGTGTGTTTTCGCAACAATAATAGAGTTCTTCAAAACTGAAGTTGTCAAAGAAAGTCCCAAGAGTAAGCACATGAGAACCACACATGATGGATTTAAATGCCGTGCTCTTTGCCTTTATCTACCAGGCTTTGGTGGTGGTAAAGTAATGTCTAGGATAGTTTCCTTGGAAAATTTTGAATGTGGTTCATGCTCTTCTGCAGCAATACCTAATGAGATTGAAGGAGATTTTGATAACACGTATAAAGTCTTATTCTAACTTTAGTATCACCATTGTAAAAGAAAAAGAAATATTTAAACAACTTCTTAGTTCTTTAATTTCTAATCAATGGTTAGAACTCCTTAATTTTTCCTTCATGCAGGTTGAACAACACATTATCAAACCAAACGGGTCAATGTTTGTTCCTATGGAAATGTAATTAGAGCAGTTTGTTGTTCCTCGGTTTCATATCTTGCTAGCAAATTAGCGATGCCATTATTCCTCCTCTTTTGTCAAAGATTCTATGATTTGTCTGCTTCTGACTATGAATTAGCACGTTACACCACGTTTTATTTGGTTTACTTTGCCTCTTACTTAAGAATGTGGTGCATGCAGCATCATATATTCCACAATCACTGCATAAGGAAAAAGTCAATCAACCTTCACAATCAATACAAATACAAATATAAACTTCAGAAAATAGTAATGTTGCAGGAATCTTCATTGATCTCTCTCAAGTCTCAATCATCCAATCCAAGCACAAAGCCGGCTAGGAATTTACAATGTGAATGTCCAAAAAGTCAACTGATTCTCGGAGTCAAAAGCACATGATGCCATAGAGGAAAACAACACCAACACCTCTCTAAGCCACTTTTTCTATCAATAAACAAGTTCTCTTGATATAAATACACAACTCTAGGACCCTTCAAGTTTCTAACACAGTCAGAAACACCACCACACGAAACCAGTTTGAAGGCAACCTGAAGCAGACAAATTTCTTTCCCTTGTAGCAATGATGGAAAAGTCCAACATGAGGTTGCACAAAGACATGCATAGTGAGAAGAATGAGAATCTTCAATGGATGAACATGTCACTGCCAAGTAGCCAACATGCGGTGGAACTGGAACATGAAAAAGGGCATCAAGGAAGCTTCTCCAAAAGTGAAGCAATAACCAAAGACAGTGAGAAGAGAATGAAGAATGAAGGATCCAAATGTAGTGCTCTTTGCATGTGTCTTCCAGGCTTTGGTTTTGGTAAAGCAAAGGCAGTGAAAGCAAGAAACAACAAAATGGATCACTCGGTGAATCATGTAATATCTAGCACGTTTTCTTTGGAACAGTTTGAACTTAGTTCGGGGGTTGCAGATGGGAAAGGGATAATAATACAGGAAAATAATCATGAATATGAATCCTTCAGCTCCTACTTTGACTTGCCTTCTATAGTTCTTAAATGCAGTGATGATGATGCTTAATTTCCTATTACAGAACCCTTATCTTTAGCAGGAATTAGAGGGATCAATTGTTTTTGCAGGCACTGTGGATAGTTTTTCTATTTTTGTTAATCTGGTGAGAAAATATTGAAAACACAGTCATCTTCCTTGTTCTTCAACATTGAAAATATACCTCTGCACGCAGGTATGTGATTGTTTAGAACATTGTTTTAATAAAAGATGTTTATTCCATTAATTAAAATAAAGTGGCTCATTCCATAGCCAGTGAGAGACAAAATTCTGTTAAACAGGTTCAAATAAATAAATAACCATTTTTTTAATCTTTTCTTATTTTTAGTTTAATGTAAAACATTTTAAGATAGATAGAAATTTCAGTTAAATAATTTTTTTAATATATATTAATAAAAAGGGTAAATTTTTAATAAATTTCTTAATAAATACTAATAACAAAATAAATAAGTAAAATATACCAAACTAGTTTTATAAATTAAAATCACTTTATATATCTTAAGCTTTTGTTTGAAAGCTATCTCATCCAACTTTAGACCCACAAGCTAATTTGAAAAAAAATACAACTTAGTTTATGTTTAATTTTCATTTTTATTGGTATTTGTTGAAAATTTTATCTAAATTAAGCCTACTACCACTTAAATTACAACCATTAAATGCATGCCTTACTAAATGATATTAATGGCAATCTATAATTTAAAATTTATGAGAACTTAAATAAAAATAATAGTAATTGCAATATTAAAAACAAATTTAGCTATATTTATAAAAGTTAATTTTTTAAAATCAAATTTAAAATAATTTTTTAATTTCTTATGTTCATTTTTGTGTGATCACCTATCGTTTTATCTATCACTTTTTATTTGTCTTTCTATTCTATAAAAATAAAAAGGTTGTTAATACCAATCTATTATTTTAGGCTATACCCATGCTATATATCATATCCCCTACTCAATTAGCCCGGTCTATTTAGTAGACTTATGGCTTAATTATTGATCTCATTAAATATATGTTCAGTTATTGATGTGATTAAAGATTCGATTATGTTTTTATGTAAAAATATTATTATGTTTACATGATTTTTTAATAAATATTTATGGGATAAAAATAGAATAAATTAAGTATTTTTAAGAAGTTAGAATTAATTTATGTTATTCAACTTTTTTTAATTGGTTGGCTTCTTCAGAAACTAAATGTATAAATTAGTTTATAGAAAATATTTATTAATTTTTCCTAAAAATGCTTAAAAGATTATATAAACAAGACTTTAATTTGTTTTCATGAATAATAATTTAGCATAAGTTAACCCTTTTGCCATCTCATATACTCTACAAGCAAAATAATTATGTAAAATCAATTGTTAAACTTTAAACTTTAAGAGATCCAATTTATGTTGTCTTTCTAATTTATCATTACTCTAGTACTTAACATTGAATACCGAACTATCATTATATACAGCATTATTCTTTATCATTAATGTTAAGATAAAAACAAGTAATGTAAAAAATGGATCAATGAAAAAGAACTCCCCAATGACCCTCCATAATGATCATTCGATAATAGACCCTGATTAAGGGCTGACTTTGGTGTCCCTCTTTACAACACCTTTCAAATTAACTTATTTTTTCATATTTCAATATATTTCTAATTTATTTTCTTCCTAATTTATCTTACAATTAATTATTTTATGTCTCGTTTAAATTAATGCATGAAAGAGTGAGGACATCTCAATAAAATTGTTTAAAAACGTATATGTTTATTTTTATCTTATAAAAAATCTTGAACCTATTTTTCAAAATAAAATTGAATTGGTGAATTGGCTAATATAGTGTAATAGTGTAAACAAAGAAAAATACACCACAAATATCGTGGGTATCTGAATCCAAGTGGTTGATCTTAAGTATTTAAGTACGAATTAAAAAGTTTAATATTTGGTAGGAATTAATAAGATAAACAATATATTAAAATAAAAGTCATAGACTTGATACTTTTAGGATTTTAAGTTGGAAATGATATTTTAACTTTTTTATACAAAATTTATTTGTGACTCATTTATCTTCCAACTTACAAATATTATCAACACTGAAAAATATCATACTTAAAAAATATTTCCAATCAAGGAAGGAGGTATTTAGAAATTCAAATATAAGTTGAAACTCTTATGTTAAATAGAAATAAACATAATCAGATATAAAGAAAATTATTCATAAACCTATTATTTTTAAAGTTTTAAATTAGAAATTATGTGATTATATCTTATATATATTTATATTTAGTCATAACCTATTGGTATCAAATTATTTATTTGGTATTTCCTTTCAAATAACCTGCATTCCATCCATGAAATGCCTCAAGACAAACACATGTCGGTTTTGCAGGCAATAAAAATTTGTGCCCTTCTGTTTTATTTTAGAAAATATATATCTGAAAGTTGAAATTTTGATTTTATTTTTTTCACTAATAGTGATTTTGGAGATTTTGTGTATTTTTTTTTTTAGGGAAGGATCTAGTTAACAGGTGCAATGGGTCAAAAATAGACATGGGCCTAGTCCGAAAAAGACAGCATCTAATAAATCTAATGTTCATGCTCTTCCATTCCAATTTGAAGAAACAAATCTATGATATCAAGGACACAAAATCTACATCATATTTGTCAAGAGATTCTTCTTCACCCTCTCAGGAGATAAGGTGCCCAAGAGACAAATCAAGCAAGCTAAATTACTACGTTTTCATTTTTCATTTTTAATAGATTAAAATAATACATATATATAAATTTATCATTTCAAGTTTTAAGGTTTATGTTGTAAAGAAAATTAGTTCCATTATATATTAAAACACATGTGTACCTTATGGAATTTTGCTTTCATAAAATATGGAAAAAAAAAAAAAA
>Ga0209700_105348_pt1 | contig 21736 bp, 12 predicted proteins | sample SiratroredBW_FD_187528 | JGI IMG/M metagenome (GOLD analysis project Ga0209700, IMG submission 187528) | Root nodule microbial communities of legume samples collected from California, USA - Siratro red BW (SPAdes) (version 2) | ecosystem: Host-associated > Plants > Roots > Nodule | place: USA... | reverse complement strand
TTGCCTTAATAGTTCGTTGCATTCTTTTCTAGCCAACAGAAGGTCAGTTGGAGACATACCAGGATGAGTGGCCTTTGTAGGATTGACATCTTCATTAAGCTTGAAGGGAAGTTGCACAAAGAATTCGGGATTCTTCCATAGATGCTTAGGATGAGAAAACTCCTCATGGTTGTCTGCACATAATGAGGCCAGCTTATCTCTGATTTCTTGGAAGTCTGGTGGGGCTTCTGTAAGTGCAAAGAGCCTTGGTACGTCAGTAAAGGCTTTGAATTCTCTTTTGAATTTTACTCCAGAGGAATGGATTTGAAGTTTGTGAGCTGCAGAATAAATGTCCATTCCTATTAGAATGTCCTTGTTGGGCAATTTGCTACCAATTACTTTTGCCAATATCAAACAGTCAGGAAAGAACTTGATACCAATGGGATGTTTGGTTATCAAGTCTGTCTTAAAGATCTTTCCATCCGCAGCAACGAAATAGGAGACCTCCTTTTTCCAGAATTCCTTTGGTAGAATGTCTGGATCCATCATTGATTTCTGGGCTCCAGTGTCCAAATAGGCGATGACTTTGATAGCCTTATCATATTTTATGGGAAGAAGTTGGATATCTACACAAAGTTGTGGTGTCGATAAGTTGACAGGAAGCATTTCTTGAGTAGAGAATACAGGGAACTTTTCAATTTCTGAATCAGAGGATTCTTCAGAAGATACAACTAAGGCAAACGCAGTTTCTTCATTTGCAGAGCTCTGTTCTGAGTATATAGACTCTACTTCTTTTGAGTCACTGAGGCTTAGTGTAGAGATGAGTCTTATGGCTTTGTCTTTCTGTTGAGGACAATTTCTTGAGAAATGTCCCTTCTTATTACAGATGAAACATCTCTGGTCATTGCGTCTTCCTCTGATTTTCTTTTTCTTGAAGAATTTGAAGGACTTTCGTTTCTTCTTTTCCTCAAGAATTTCTCTTCCTTTCTTCTTCTTGCTGCAATTCCTGGAGCAGTTCCCCGAGCAGGATTTTTTGCATTTGATCTCCAGATATGATTTTTTGCAAGCCTTATCAAACTTGCTTTTCTGATTCATGATATCTGCGAAAAACTTATGTTGCCTGCAGAGCTTGTCTACCGCTTCTAGGGTCATCTGGTGGATTTGTCCAAGAGTTAAGGAAGTAAAATCCTTTTGTATAGCGATAGCCATTCGGTTTAGTTCAGGCTGTATTTCAACTGGTAGAGATGCGACATAAGTGTTTTTCAGGCTGGGATCATTGAGACCATTGAGATGGTAAAATCTTTTGCTCATTCTTTGATAATGTTTTTCCAGGTCAGCAATCTTTACAGAGCAACATTTCATCTCTAAGAATTCTTGTCTGAGCTTTTTATCGATGATAGAACCATCACCGATAAATTCTTCGTGAAGAGCTCCCAATACCACAGATGTTCTTCCCAACTCATGGAATTGGTTTTGTCGAACGGTCCCTAAATTATGGTACCATTCTTTCAGTGTTCCTGTCATTCTGCAACAGAATTCTTCAATCACCTTGTAGGTGTCTGGTTCCTTCATCATCTTTGTGTCCAACCATGCTCCAAACTCTATAAGACGAGCCCTCCATTTGTTGGGTGGTATGTCATCAAGAGTGAACCAGGGTCCTCCATTAACCTTGAGATTTTTTGCTTTGGATGAAGCTGAATCAATCTCGTCATCAGGAGAGTCATAAATAGGCTCGTGGCGCACTTCTGATCTGGTTCTAGATGTCATAAGGATTTGAGTGACATCTGCAAATCCTGGTTCTTCTGAGGATTCAGAATTATCAGAAGAAGTGTCACTGATTTCTTCAGTTGGGCTGGAAGAGGTAATGACTGGTTTAATGGCAGTTGGGCTGGAAGAGGTAATGACTAGTTCAATGGCAAATTGTGAGTAAGGGTCCTGGGAGTCCTGGAATTGTTCGTGGACCATAGGTCTTTTTAGTGGAGAAGATTGGGTTTCTTTGGCAGATTCTTCAGAAGACAAATGGAAAGTTTGGGTTTTTTCTTTTTTGGGTTTTGAAGATTCAGGGTTTTGCCTGGCTCTATGAGGAGAGGCAGTAGGTAATAACCAAGTTGACTTTGGCTGGAAATAAGAAGAAGGATTTTGGAAAGAAGTATACGGCTGGGTGGCATTAAACAGAGAAGGAAAAGAGTCAGCCTGCTGTCTTTCTTTGGCAGCGATATAGTCATCCATCTCCTTTATTTGGGCTTTAAGCCTCCTTATTTCCCTTTCTTTTGCATGTGATGCTTCTCCAAACGTCATACTTTTCCATTCTTCCTCTAGTCTGGAAATTTCCGAAGAAAGTTGTTTATAATATTTCCTCATTTTGGAGGACAGGAGTTGAAGCTTCTCATCAGATTTTTCCAGATGCATAGATAGTCTCCATCTTTTGGTCTAGTCTTTGTAGGATGGAGTTCTGGGCTCTGGCATTTTCAGTTTGCCAGTTTAGAACCTCTTCAGCTTGGCTTAGAGGTTTCATCTTACCGTCAGCACCAACCTCTTGGCTAACAACATGAGGTTTTGAGGAGATTTTGCTGACTGGATCAGTCTTTCTCTCAAGAGGTGGAAAATCTTCACTGGAAGTAGTATTGAACATCATGCATGGAATTGGCAAGACGTGAGAGACAGGAGAAGGTCTGAAGACGTTGAATCCTTCAAAGGTTTTGGATTCTTCTTGTTGTAAGATCTCCAGGCACCTCAAAAATTTCCAATTTGGATCTGGTTCTCTTTGATTCCTGATCCCGATCCAGGGACCATTATCAGGACCAAATCTCTTATGCTGTGAGGGAGGAGGTTTGCAAGAGTCTTCAGGGTCACTTTCTTCATCATCTTCATCCTCATCATCACTAGAGTCTCCTGTGTGTCTCCAGCAGTCACAGTCAGAATCGCACAGATCTGGGTTAGCATTCCAGATGAAGTGCCTGTTCACCTTGTCAGTGAAGAGGGGTTTTCCATCAAGGAAAACTTCTGCTAGTGGTATCTTTCTTTCTTTGGTGACAGGTGAGATCATTAGTGACTGGAAAATGGAGGAACTGGAACTTGGAGTGTCCTCAGGAGCTTTAAAGATGGTCTTCACAGTACCATCTGTTGACCTTCTAAAAGTGGCTTCCGTTAGTTTCATAGGCTTCTGATTCATGTGTAATTTCTCATAGTTGGTAACCCACTGCATAGGTACCAGCTTTTGTAGTTCTTGTTGAGAAATATTTCGTGGGATCTGGACTATTGAAGGTGTGTCTTCTTGGTTGTTGGCTAGAACGAAGAGAGCACCGTCTTTGCAAGAGGGTAAAGCAAGATCAATGGCATGATCTTGAAGCCTATAGATGATCTGATGATGGAGGGTAGCAGAAAGTGCTTCAGAGACTTGATCGGCTCCAGTGATCTGGATCTGGACCTTCAACCTTTGAGAGATAGTGGGATCTCTCAGACTGACGTTGAAGTTGGGGAAGATAGTCAGGACGACGCTTCCAGCATGAAGAGTAGTTAGGACAGTGCCAATGACAGCATGTTCATAGTGCAGATAGCTTGAGTCTAGTAATGAGACTCTAGCTGAAACAGGGAGTCCTCTTCTTCCATGAAGAGAGAGAACTAGTCTGATGGCTCCATAATGGAGGTGTGTGTATCCTTCAGTCTGCCAGTGCCTGATCAGATCCTTGGGGATCTCGATGTTGACATATTGTTCTTCAGTGGTGGCAGCCAAAGAACATTGGTCCATCCTGGAAGATTGGACATACTCCTTGACATGGGGTCTTTTTGAGGAGATGAGTCTAGTAATAGATCTGAGTGCAGATCTTTGTCTTCTGAATATATTATAAGGACTTAACAAAGGACTATGAGTTTCTGAGATTTGAGCATCTTCTGGAACATAAGAATACTCAATGAGGTTTTCTATTTTTGAGGATATGGTTTTAGATACACTGGGAGGTAAGGAGAGAGTAGAGTTTAAGAGAATAGGCTGAGAGGGTGCTTGTGTTGGGTTGTCCATGTTGGGTTGACTCCTCCTACTCGTCCTCGGCATATAGTCTATACCATCATATCCCCTTTTTGGAAAACGGTCCAAAAGTAATAATGATCTTTGTACGGATCTGTGAGAATGTAATAGGCCATCTTGGTTTGTAGTGCAATGGGTATGGAATATTGTACAGTGTCGCACCAGATAAGCCATGGAGGCGCTGTTAAGACCTGAGGGACTATCTTCGTTTCAGACTGATGGATGATTTTGGGTAATTTTTTTAAATAAAATATTAATTTATGTTTCTACTTCCAAGATCTTACTTTAAATGGTTGATTACTCAAAAAGCTAATTTGATTTATTAGTTTACGCAAACATAATTATTTTTTATTTTGTTTTTAGTGACATGTGTGTATTGCATGGTGATCTCGATTAAATATTCTTTTCCTTAAATGTATTCAAACACATTAAAAAAGCCACATAATCATTCGAATAGATAATTTTTAAATATATAATTAAAGGGAAATGATACTTTAAACCTACATAGAGACTTTAAACCCATTTCACACTTTTATGTGTTAAGTGGATCATGTTTAGTATAGAGAAAATGTATTATTTGGTTTGACTTACGTAATACATATATGTACGTATTCAAAATTTGTGTTGAGTGAATTACATAGGTGAGCGGAGTAAACCACTTTTTAGTTTGTGGTAAGTTGCTTGTTTTCAAAAAAGACATATATACATATATTCAAATTTTGTGTTGAGTGAACCACATAGGTGACCAGAGTAAACTACTTTCTTATTTGTGATAAGTTATTTGTTTCCAACTGAGACATGTATGTATGTATTAAATTTTGTGCTGAGTGAACCATATAGGTGAGCGGAGTAAACCACTTTTTCGTTTGTGGTAAGTTGTTTGTTTCCAATTGAGACATGTACATAGGTATTCAAATTTCGTGTTGAGTGAACTACATAAGCGACCAGAGTAAACCACTTTTTTTTTGTGGTAAGTTGCTTGTTTCCAACTGAGACATGTATGTATGTATTGAAATTTCGTACTGAGTGAACCACATAGGTGAGCGGAGTAAACCACTTTTTGGTTTGTGGTAAGTTACTTGTTTCCAACTGAGACATGTATGTATGTATTCAAATTTCATGCTGAGTGAACCACATGGGTGAACGGAATAAACCACTTTTTGGTTTGTGGTAAGTTGCTTGTTTCCAAATGAGACATCTATGTAGGTATTCAAATTTCGTGCTAAGTAAACCACATAGGTGAGCGGAGTAAACCACTTTTTGGTTTGTGGTAAGTTGTTTGCTTCCAACTGAGACATGTATGTACGTATTCAAATTTCGTGTTGAGTGAGGAGCGCAAGCAATGTTCCTCGAGGAGTAATCGTTCAAGGTCGCCTAGACGACGAAGTGTGAGAGAAGGCTGATGAGGAACTTTTGTCCGAGGAGTTATCAATACCATAGCTGGAGGATTTGCAAGAGGAGATTCTTCGGACTCCGTAAGAAAAAGGCATTTAAGGAATGTGCAAACTGTGAACTCGACTTCCACCCGCATGTAGAGAAAGATGTCAGTCATAACATTCACAGATCGCAACTTTAAGGCCATAGATCTAAAGCAAGATGATCCTATGGTCATAATAGTAACTATTGAAGGTTTTGTCATTATAAAGACCCTAGTTGACCAGAGAAGCTTAATTGACATCTTATATTGGAAAACATTCAAGAAATTACAAATCCCAGAGACCTAGATCCAATCATATGACGACGAGATTATTGGATTCTTAAGAGAGATACAGAGGGTTTATAGACCTCTACACAGTTTGGAGAAGGAGGACTCTAAAGTCACACCATCAAGATTCGTTATTTGTTAGTTGACGCCAACACGTTGTACAATGTCCTTCGGATTGAAGAATGCTGGAGCCACTTACCAATGGCTCATGGACAAAGTCTTTTGCGGACTCATTGGCAAGAATGTTGTTGAAGTTTATGTCAACGACATTGTCGTGAAATCGGATTCATGTACACAATATAAGGACGATCTTCTTGAAGTTCTAGAAATACTACGGAAATACAACATGAGGTTGAATCTCAACAAGTACATGTTTGGAATCGAAGGTGAAAAGTTCTTGGCTTTATGCTTAAGTATAAAAAGATAGAAGTGAATCCTGATAAATATCACACTATTATAAAGATAAAGAAATGTTGAGTTGATATAGAAAATTGTTATTACACTCTAGGCCTTATAAAAATATTATCTTTATCAAAATTAGAATCAATTTAACTAATTTAATTCATGTACCATCTTCAAAGAAAAACCATCAGATGAAAAAAATAATGTTATCACACTTTTAACTTTTAAGTTACAAATCTATCTCATATTTTATCTCATATTATTAATAAAGTAATATTCATGTTTTTATTTATATTAAAATCACAAGTGAATATAATAATAAATTAATAAGTGTATTCATATATGATATAAATATCTATTTATTTATTTTTATTAAATTATAAAATTATACATATATAAATTTATATGTTTATATTACAACATATAATTTAGTGATAATATAATTTTTAAGATACTTTAAGCATATATTGATTAAATTACTCAAATTTTTCTTTATAGAAAGTTCTTCATTTTTTATTTTATATTTTTAACTTTTTGCAATTTTTCTATTTAATTTTTAGTAAATATAATATTTTAAAATACAACGAGTATTGTTAAAATATTAAAAAGATAAATATTATTTATTAAGAACATAAAAATAAATGAATGATTATTTAAAAATTAAAAAGTCAAGTGTTTATTTTAAAATTTAAAAAGGGTGTAAGTACATTTAATAGGTTCTTTTACTAAAATAATGTAGTTTCTGTTATTTTTATTAAAATAGATATTTTTTTCATGCAAATAAAAAAGTCACATTTAAATACTTGACTTTGAAAAGAAGAAACTTACATTGAAGGCTGCTTGTGCTACACTCTTCTCAATCCAAGGGATTCCATCACATCATCAAAGGTCCCTTCACTTTCATCACTTTCATCACTTTCATCATTTCATGCATGTGCTTCAAAGTTCCACCACCTCTCTCATGTCCACAACTTCCTTAAAGTGACATTTTTTTCTGTCTCATGCCACCCAATAATGCATTGCTATTGATCAAAATTGGCAACCCCTTGCTTTCTCATTCACTACCAAAAAATAGCATAAATTAACTCTAACGGCGCGTTTGGAAAGTCGCACATTTGGACCGCAAGACGAATTTGCTACTACAAATAAGATGCAACGAAAATTAGAAAAAAAAAAAAGATAAAATATTATTAAAAAACAAAATAACAAGAAAACAATTTTACGATTCACTTTCTCTTTTATCCAGCAATGATTTGAAAAGAAAAAGTCTTTCTAAAGCGTTTTTAAATAATTAATTTGATTATTAATATATTAATATTTATATTTATATAATAATAAAACAAATATAATTAATCATATAATATAATATAATAGTAATATTTATTAATAACAATAATTTTAATAAAATTACGAAAATAATAATAAAATTAAAAATTATAATAATAATCAAAATAAATTTATAAAAAAATAATTTAATTACATATATACCAAAATAATAATAAATTTATAAAATTTATAAAATAATAATAATAATAATAAAACTGAAATTACAATAATAATGAAAATAAATTTATAAAATAATAATATTATTATTAACAATAATAATTTAATTTTTATTTAAAAATAATTAATAATCTTATAAGCTCATCAATTAAAATAATAATAATTTATTAATTACATTCAATAAATTAATTATATTTAATTTTAAATTAATTTAAATTACTATTTCATCTATTAAAAAACTATTTTATCAATTACACACATCACATCACTCACAAACTTTTATAAACTTTTCACTCAAATATCGCTATCTTGCCTTAATCCAAACAACCCAACTTTCCACACACATTCATCTCAAATCAACTCAAATTCACTTCTTCAAATCCACGTAATCCAAACAAAGCCTAACATTGTGTTTGAATCACATTATCTTCGCGGTTCAACTGTATACGACGATGGATGGTCAAGGGTTAGATGCGTTTAGTTTAGATAATTGGCGACGATGGATGGTCAAGGGTTAGATGCGTTTAGTTTAGGTAATTGGCGACGATGGATGGATGAAGATTTGCGAGAGGCGATCCTCAAATTTGTTGAATATTCAAGTGTGAGTCTAAGTCCCACATTGGATAAAAATGAGAAAGTTGAGCAATATATAAGAAAGAAGACCTATAAACCTACTATCTTAAGGTTTTGGGTTGAAGGTGGTGTCATTCCCTTATGTGGATTGACTCATTTCTCATTCTTATGAAATCTCCCCGGTTATGCCCCTCAGATTCTCCCAACAAAATTTGTGAAAATATTAGAAAATAATTATAAATTGTATAAGATGTTTATAAATTTAGGAGTTTTCAATAAAATTTGAAATATAGCTAAAAGTATTTTCTTTTGCCATAGACGAACCAAATTTATGGAGAAGTTGGAAATTTAATACTTATAGAAAGAAAATAACATCCAGAAAGTTGAATTGAAATATAAATTGTAAGCACTTATACATAAATAAAACAAAAAGCATTTAACAAAAAATATAAAATATTACTTATATTTTTGCAATCATTATTTTAAGAATAGTAAATTACAAAATAATTAAAAATAAACAAATATAAAAATATAACATTTAATATTAATAACATATGTTTTAATAAGAATATTTTATTTTTTATAATTACTTTTAATTAAACCTTATCCATTAATGAAAGGTAATTTTAGAAAGAATTTAGAATTATTGTTAATATCTACCAATATCTCTCATTTAAGGGAAAATTGGATTTTGAATTAGATGAGTCAAAAGAGAAACACAAATTGTAAACTATTTTTATTTAGACTAATAATTTTAAAAACTTTCAATTTAAGCTAAATGAAGATGATATAAAAAATAATTTATACTTACAAAAACTACAATAAATTTCAATGAAAAAACTAAAAAAACTAGTTTAGATTCTAGGATAATTTCTATTAGGAATTTGAGTTAGTTAGGATTTAGAATAAATTGTATATTCTAATGGAATAATAACTTTCTGATTTTATTACATTATTTAGAATTTAAGTTTTAATTTTAAATAATTTGGGAGATATGTTTTTGTGTGAGTTAACTGAAATTATAATTTTTAATTTATGCGTGTCTATCTGTATTGACGGTTTAAAATTATTTAACTATAAAAATTATTTAGAACTTTTTATTTAATTAACAAATTTTATTAATTTATTAGTTACAATAAAGATATACTTAAGAGATTAATTATGATTATGTGAATTAATTTAAGATAAATTAGAGTTTTTATCGAAAATTAAGTAATGAAGTGTTATATGGGAAAAAAATTTATCATCTGAATACTAATACGACATAACTTATTAAAGATGTTGTGGACATAATATAATGTTACAACTAAAACAATAAATTCAGCTAAGGAACTAAAAATCAACAATAACAATTCTTTGTATGGTTACATACTCTTTAAATATATGTCAGAAGTATCATTATCATGACGTCCTACAGAAACAATAAAGACTAAACCTTAAAAAAAGGACCTGATTTCTACACATGTGAGAGTATAGGGTAATACCATTTCCAGAATGGGAGAAAGTGTCCCATATGCTTGGCTTCCTTCCATCTTCATTTACTGCACCTTCAACCTTTCAAGCCACCCTAATTAGAAAATCATAAAAATGATACAAATTGGGCAACAGAATCAAAAGACTAGAACAATGAAGTGTATCAATAATAGAGAACCTGATAAGCTGAAGCTGATGCACCAAACACAAAGTCAGGAGGGAACTCATCTCTGCTCAAGGCATGAACACTAGGGTGGACTATCACCAATACTAATTCTATAACTGCAAAAACCTTCAAAATCAAATCCATATTCTCTATGCTCTTCTTCTGTCTGCGCCCTGTGAAGTGTCTTGGTGTGTTGAACCAAACTCACGTGTTTCTTTGGATTGAATGTGTATGCTTTAGAGTTTTGTGGAAGTTGTTAAAGGGGAAGGACATAATCCAAAGCATCTACGGAATTTAATGCTGGGAGAATCGAACTTAATTTTCTTATTTTTACTTTATATGGAATTTAGATTCATATTTAGATATCTAAGAATTCTAAGAATTTATTTCTTAAGTGAGAGTTCTTTTACGTTTGTCTGAAATATTTATCACGAAGACTTTGTGATACATATGAATGAATGACTTTTGATATATATAAATCAAATTGTACTCATCTGAGCCAGTTATTGTAATGAACCATCGACTCTGATACCACCTTCTGAAAAAACTTGAGAGAGAAAAATATTGAGGAGACAAATAAGAATGAGAACAGGTTCAAATATACCAAAGAATGACACCACCTTTAACCTAAAATCTTAAAAACATTAAATTTGTAGATTTTCTTTTTTATATGTTATTTAATTTTCTAATCTCTATTGAATATGACACTTAAACTCGTAATTTGATATCTAATATCTATAAAATTGATCATTTTGACAAGCCTAATTGGTACTGTCACGTGAGTTCGAAGGCATAAAAAGTGGTTTGACAACCTTGGATGATGCTGAACAAGGCATATGTTAATCTAGAGTAACATGATGCCATCGGTGTTTGTGCCTCTTAATAAATAAAACTTTAAGAGGTTTTACTTCCTCCACCCCTACTTTTTAACATGCTGCACCCCTATTTTTTAACAGAGCGTCTTCTGCTTGCTTTTCTCTCACTGCATTACAATACTACCCTTATTACCACTGACCCAAAACTTCCTGCAGCCATCACTTTTGATCTACAGTGGTCAATTTCCAAAAAATTTAAAAGTACCTTTTAAGTAAAAATAAGTTCTGAAAAATATTTTTAAAAATAAATTTTAAAAAATATTTTTTAAAATATAAATTTTATATTTCAGAGCATATTTTTCAGAATTTATTTTGAAAAATATTTGTTAGAATATAAAATTTCTATTCTAAAAAATACTTTTTGAAATATATTTTTAAAAAATATTTTTTTAAATATAAATTTATATTTTAAAAATATTTTCTAAAAGTTTTCCAAAAACTAATAAAGAAGGTAGTTTAGTACGGGTCTGTGATGGATGCGGATTAAAATTGATGAAGCGGAGGAAGTTTTTGCCCTATCACTATTGTCGTTATTGCATTATTACTGTTGAAAAAAGAAAATCCCTTTTATTGTAATATTTTATTTATATTAATTATTATTATTTTAATATAATATTTTATGAATAAAATTGTGTGAAAGAAAAAGGCAGTTGTCAAACAATAGTTTTCCATAAACTTATATACATGTGACAGCAGAATCATTGTTGTTGAAAGATTGGTTCGTTGCTGACTGGTAATGAATTTTTGAAATTTTTCTTATAGTGTTTTTGACTTTATTATTACAATTAGTTTGATTTTATTCTTCTCTTGAAAGTGACTTGAATGATATTTTGAAACAAGAACAATACAACTAAACTATTAAAGGCAAAAAAAAAACAAAAGAAGTGGTTTTTAACAAAGTTTATATATATTATATGATCATTAAGTATTTTTATTCTTTAGCAGAAACCTATATTTTTATCATTTCAAAATTTTATTTTACATTAATTTTTTTAATTAAACTAAGTTGTTTAATTCTTATTCTTATACAGACCGATTGGTGATTTTTGGGTAACTTTTTTAAATAAAATATTAATTTATGTTTCTATTGGTATAGGATTACTTAAATGGTTGATTCCTCAAAAAGTTAGTTTGATTTATGAGTTTATGCATACATAATTTTTGTTTTGTTTTTAGTGACACGTGCATTGCATGGTGATCTCAATTAAATATTCTTTTCTTTAAATATATTCAAACACATTAAAAAAGCCACAGAATCATTCGAAAAGGTAATTTTTTAGATATATAATTAAAATATAAAATGTTATCAATATTGTATCTAAATTATTTACCAAAATGTTTCCTGATAGTCTTTTTCCCTATTCGAATTATTAAAAGCCTAAAAATGCCTTTATCGAACTCAATGCTTTTTGTGGTCAGAAGTAATTTAATTCTAAAGAAAACTTCATCCACGTATTTCTGGCAAATTTTAATCTCTAAAATGTATTAATATTTAATAAAAAAATCCTACTACCAATGTCAATAAATTTTAAAATGAAAATTACATAAATAAATAGAAATATTTATACATAGAAATAAGTCGTATTATAGAATACTACTTCTGGCCTTTTTAAAGAAAATAGAAATTATGATTTCGTTAACAATTTTACAATTAAGTCATTTTTTATTAAAAGCTTAGAAATTGTGCATCACTAAATAGTATATGATTTCTGTTTCTCTCTTTTATTAAGTTTATAGTAATTTGTTAAGTTTCATTCTTCTTATTCGTTTTGAAAATGGTAAAAGCTTCATGTACCCATTAAATCTGATGCGCATTTTATTACATACAGAAAAATATGATAGTATATGTTTAATTTTTAGAAAATATTTTTCTAAAAATTTTTCAAAAAGTATTTCCTGAAATATAAAATTTGTATTTTTCAAAAATATATTTTGAAATTTTTTTTTAAATATAAATTTTATATTCTGAGAAATATTTTTTAAAATATTTCTAAAAAGTATTTTTTAAAATATAAAATTTCATATTTTAAAAATAATTTTTTTAAATATATTTCTGACAAGTATTTTCTAAAATTTATTCTTATATATTCTTAAAATTTTTGGAAAGTGACGGAGTACATGCTAGAAATGATGAGGTGGAGGAAGTTTTTGGCCTATTGCATGACACGAATATGTGTCCACTTCCTTTTCTTGTGATAATAATAGAAAACATATAAATATCTCATCTTGTCTAATCATTTTGCAATGTAATAATTACATATCTAATCATATATAATAATTATAATAAAATTTTCAATCCTTTCGTATCTAATTCTTAATAGCCGTGAAAAAATTATGTATGATTAATATAGAAGGTCGATTTTAACTTAACATCTATATAATAATGAATAGATTAAAAAAATTTATAGTTGACATAGAAGAACCATATTTCAATCTAATATATATAACATTCACAATCATCTAAATAAATAATATTTGTTTTTTATCAACAATAATAATAAATAATGTTTTGTAATATATTCAATACAACTTTTAGAAATATCTTCTCTAAGAAATAACTCTCTACTTCTTTCAAGAGTTATAAAAAAAAATAATAATAATAATTTAAAAATACAATTTTTTATCTTTTGAACTTAAATCTATGACCAAAATATTTATGACAATAATTATTATATTATAGTAAATGAAATTTTTTACATAATTACAACGATAAAATTCGAATAAGAGGTTTAGAAAAAAATTAAGTTATCACATTTTATAAAATCTAAGCAAAAGAGACACGGTGAAAGCAAACAAATTATATAAAAAAATAGCGAATTCCAAAAGTGCGTGGTAATGAATCATAAAGAGTTGTATTTTTATTTTTTTAAATCGAGAGTTATACATTTATGTAATACAACATAAAATAAAAATTCTATTAATGTATTTAAGATTTCATAAACATTGATATTTTATATTAATTTATATAGTTGATATGTTTTAAAATATACAATTATACTAAACTGAATTTAAAATATATTTACAAAAGTCATATACAAGTTTTTCAAAATATTTATTGTTATACATTTTTCAAAATATTTATTGTTATACAATGTCTGTTCAATGCAAAATACTATTTACAGTCTTCTCTATAATGTCAGTTGTTAACAATGATCATCATAGATAGATAATAAAAATACAAATACAAACAAGAAATGATAAGCTAATAGATTTAAAATCATCTTAAAATAATCCAAAATTCATCCATACTTCGACAACACATAAACCAATCAAAATTATTTATTTCCTTCAATTTCATTCATAATTTTGACTCTTACACATATAAACAAACTTGACTCTATTTTCAGAAGATTCATGCATTGAATAGACATCGAGATATGCACCTGCCATACAACTCCAAGTTGTGAATCTACACAGTCCTCAAGCCAATGAATAATCAATCTTAGACTTTTTTGATCAACTATGTTTCAAGCTCCAGTCACCTAGTTCAAACCTCCTTCGACTCTCACTACCTAGTAATGTTCATATTACTTGTAGAGTCAGAATATCAATTGTTATTGATCATATCTTTAGAAAATGCACGTCCTAATTGACCTAGACACGAGTATTTTCTTTTCTAAAAATACTATGCCTTGATCTTGACCATCTTAATCAACACTTTAACAATATCATATCATAAGCATATATCTGTACTGATGTATTCATTCTCTTTTCAATCTCAATCTCAAAAATATCAAGAATTACTAAATCACCAATACTATTCAATTAAGTTATGAATCAATCTATTCTATTCAATCCATAAATTGCATTACAAAAGAATTAAACAATCAAAATAGAAAACAAAAAAAAAAAATCTTTTTTAGCTTGAGCAAGAATATTCTACCTTGAGCGACAATCCCTCTCGCTTAAGCGAAAATCTTTCGCTTAGCTAAGATAGTCCAAAGAGCACTCCAGAGTTCCAGTGTTATTTTCGCTTGAGTGAAAATACTCTCGTATGAGTGAAAATCTTTTCTTGCTTGGGCGAAAGAGCTTCTCACTTGAACGAAAATGGTCCAGAGAACACTCTAGCTCCAGTGTTATTTTGGCTTGAGCGAGAATACTCTCGTTTTAGCGAAAATCTTTTCTTGCTTGGGTGAAAAGCTTTTCACTTGAGCAAAAATTGACCCGAGAGCAGGTCTAAATTTACACTAAGCTCGCTTGAGCGAGAATCTCTCGCTTAGGCGAAATATGCACAAAACAAACTGCATTTATGGCTTTTCAAGCCTATTTCACTACTTCAAACATTATCAATCATCCTCAAATAACTTATTTTTTCACAAAACAACATATCTACATATGAAATCATCTATTTCACTTATTCAGTTTCATTCGATTCACAAAATTTCATCTTCAATACTTTATAATACAAGTTCAACTTTCAATTTTTATCAAACCAAACATTTAGGATCATAAAATCTTATTCTAACAATTGCCGTCAACACAATCTAATATCATACTCAGTTCAAAATAAGCTACTTTACCCTACTAGTCAAATAGATACTATCAAAATATGCAACCATCAAACTAAATGAATTATCATACAAGTCTAGTCTATTTTCATATTTCAATATTAATCACCAACCAAACATAACTTTACAACTCATAACAGTTCAGGTTTTTAACATTCAAATGAGGTTGTGCATCAAAATTCATCAAACAATCAATTTCAATCTACCAAGAATCATGAGTATAACCTAAATTCTCTATTGGCAAAATGCTCAAAGTCAGCTTCTCTTACCTAGTTTATAAGTAGAAATTCTCACAAAAACCCCAAAAATCTAGGTTTCACAGAAACTCCAACCCACATCACAAAACTTCTGATAATGATCAGACTACAACACTAAGACACTAAATCAACAGAGACTTCGTCTAATGACTCAGACGACACATGCGAGCACAATTATCAGTTAGGAACGATATTCGTAAAATTGACTCTAAGGAAGAAGGGTAAAAAATGAACTTACTCTGTTCAAGAATCTGACTGAGCACACTTGCTATCTTCGGCACCAGAAGTCTAGTAGTGGTGGAAATAAAACTTTAGAGAGAAGACAAAGAGAAAAGGAAAAATACATTTTAGAGGGATGGTGATTTTGTGAAAGTGAGACTTAACCCTTATCTTTTTCTATAAATATGTGTTTTTAGTCTATTAATAAAATATTCATGTACTCTTCTCACTTTTACAACTTCTATTCTAAAGATAAATTTATAGGTCTTTACACATTCTTACATGATAAAAAGATGAATAATAAATAAAAATATTAAAAAAATCAAAGGTGTATCCTATAAATGATTTGATTTGATGGAATTGAGGATGCATTTGCAATATACCATTTGAATAAAATTATACAAAGGAAAAATATATATTCAAGACGATGATGAGAGAGTAAGTACTTTAAAGATTTGAACAAACTTGATAAATATTGAACAATTCAAATTATTTTGAGAGAGAATGAAAAGCGTTATAGTGAAACAAAGGTTCTTCAAACAAAATGAAACTAAAATCAAAGAGAATAAATAATGACGGTTATAAGTTAAGTATAAAAATATCATATTTGTGACATAACAATCAATTGGGAGATTTGGTCATTTATATATAGGCATTCTGTCATATGTATATCCGGTAGAAAATAATTAGGATTACAAATCAGGTAGTTTATATTAGAAAATGATTGTTATAATTCTGCACAATTCTGCACAATAGGTTGTATATATGAGAAGTTTGTATCATTCACAAAGCAAGTCAATAAACTATTTCCTGTTATGGTATTAGAGCATGCCAAGCTCTGATACCTGACAAACACAAAAGGATAGAGGAAGACTTGAGAAACCATGTCCACAGAATCCTCAAAAGGAGGTGTTAAGAAGAATTAATGCGAGCGATAACTCAGGAAACATAATCACGCAAGTGCAATTGCGTGGGGAGAATTATGATGAATGGGTCAGGACTGAAAATTTCACTTCGAGCTTTTAGAAAATGGGGATTCATTGCCGGAACCCACACGGAACCAGAAAATGATACACCTAAACTCGAGAATTGGTGGACAGTCCAATCTATGATTTTTTCATGGAGTTTAAATTCAATTGAGCCGAGCCTACGAACCATCGTGGCGTATGCGAAGAACGCAAAGACGTTGTGAGAGGACATCAAAGAACGATTCTTTTTTGTGAATGGGCCCCAGATACAACAATTGAAGGCAGATTTAACAAGGTGCAAACAATAGGGCATGCCCATGGCTGCGTACTATGGGAAACTAAAAAGGTGTTTTGGGATGAACTCACAAAGTGTGATCAAATTCCCGTGTGGTGGATGCAAGTGCTTAATTGGATCACAACTTGAGAAGCAGAGAGAAGAAGAAAAGGTTTACAAACTTCTCATGGGACTTGATGATGCTAGCTACGCTACTGTGAGGTCGAGTATCCTAGCAACAGATCTCTTACCTTCGCTAAATCGTGTGTACGCTATGTTGATACAAGAGGAGAGAGTGAAGATGATTACCAAGTCATTGGATGAAAAGGGATTGGTTGTGTTTCTTGCTGCACAAGTAGGTAACAAGGCTAGAGGGAGAGGTGAATATGTTGTGATGCGCTCCAAATACGACAAAAACGGGCATGGCGTGAAAAAGTGTTGGGAGAGGGTCAGGAAGGCAAGGTACGTGCAATCAAGGAACTCAAGCACGTGCTAATGTGACATGCACTAGAGTAAGTGACAGTCATGTGAACAACCTAAAAGAAAAGAATCTCGATATGGTAGGTTTGACCAGCGAGCAGTGGAAAGTATTGGTGGATATGATCAACAAACAAAACTCAAATGATTATAAGAAAATGACTGGTAAGAGAATTTGGGATTTGTGAATCGTTGATAGTGGTGCCTCTAACCACATGACAAGTATCTTGAAAAATTTACGTGAAAAAAGGACTATACCAGGGTGCCCAGTGGGATTACCCGACGATGAGTGCATACTAGCTTGCAAGCAAGGAACTGTGGTTCTTGAAGGAGGACTTAAGTTGAAAACTGTTCTTTATGTGCAAAAATTAAAATGCAATTTACTTTCTATCTCGTAATTAACTAATGAAGAAAATTGTGTTGTACAATTCACTAATAAACTGTGTATTATGCATGACCGTACCTCGAGGAAGTTGATTGGAGTAGGCGAACGAAAGGATGAGCTCTATTGGTATCATGCACAAGACTCAAGGGTGTCATGTCAACACTGAAAGTCAATTGACCATTTGACATAAGAGATTAGGACACCCGTCATTCAAAATTGTGAAAATGATTCCCAATGTAAGTGAGAAATCTACAAGGGAGGAGGTGAATAAAATTTGTGGAAAGTCCAAACAAACAAGAGATAAATTCTCTTTAAGTCATTATCAAGCATAAAGTATTTTTGATTCGATTCATTGTGACTTGTGGAGACCTTATAGAACTCCATCATCGTGTGGAGCCTCATATTTCTTATCCATTGTGGATGATTGCTCATGGACAGTTTGGATATATTTGTTGAAAGAAAAGACGGAAGTGTCAATCACGTTAGTTGAATTTTTTTTTTTGCTTTGGTTGAGAAACAATACAAGAAGTGCGTCAAAATGGTGCATCTGATAATGGAACAAAATTCACGTTCTTAAAGTAGTATTTTATGCAACAAGGTATTATTAATCAAACTTGATGCCTCAAACTCCACAATAATGAAAGAGTAGAGCGCAAGCGTAGACATATTTTAAATGTTGCTCGATTGTTGCGATTTCAAAGCAATCTTCCTATTTAGTTTTGGAAAGAGTGTATTTTAACTATTGGGTACCTAATCAATCTCACACCATCCTCTGTGTTGGTAGGAAAACCCTTATACGAAGTTATTCATGGAAAAGTTTCAAGCTATGAACACCTGCGAGCTTTTGGCTCTTTATCTTATGTTCATAATCAAAGCAAGACAAAGGACAAATTTGATAGTCGAAGCCGGAAATGTGTGTTTGTCGGGTATCCATTTGGACAAAATGGATGGAAGCTGCTTGACTTGGAAAAAGTTTTCCTTGTCTCCCATGATATTCATTTCATTGAAGAGGTGTTTCCCTTCCAAGAAGCCCAAACAACAAAACCCCAGGTTGCTCAAAGTGGGTTTCTCGTGCTGGAAATTATTTTTGAAGGGAACATTCCTATTGGACTGATCTCCAATGCTTCCACGGGTGAGCCCAACTCTCCAATCCTAAATGAGACTCTAGACCACTCTTTTACTGTACCTAGTATCGAAGAAAAGGGGGAGGGAATGAGCTTCCAGTACAACCCGAAGAAATCGCTATCGATGCATCTGAAACCAGAGCTAAAGAAGCGGAATCGGGTTCTGCTTTGCCACTAGTCGCCACGAAAATGGCCCTTGGCCGAGGATACCAAGTGCATACACCTACCGCCAAGTTGTGCAATTTTGTCACCGCTGCTACGATCAAAAAGAGCCCCTCCGACCAGCATTTGCCTCCATCAAATTCCTCAAGTGTGCCTATCCTATACAACACTTTGTGAATTGTAATGTTTTCTCTGAACAACACCGTGTTTTTCTTGCTTCATTACAAACTGAGTAGGAGCCTCGATTATTCTCTCAAGTTGTCACAAATTCATGATGGAGAAATGCCATGTCTAAAAAAATTCAGGCTCTAAAAGTTAACATCACTTGGAAGCTCACAACTCTCCCTCTAAGAAAGAAAACTCTTGGGTGTAAGTGGATTTACAGAATTAAATACAATTATGATGGGACAGTAGAAAGATTCAAAGCTAGGCTGGTCATTCTTGGAAATCATCAAGTGAAAGGACTGAACTACAATGAAACATTTTCTCCGGTGATGAAGATGGTGACCATTCGCATAACTCTCGCTGTAGCAGCAGCCCGGGATTGGAGACTTCACCAAATGGATGCTCATAACACATTCCTTCACGGAAACCTTGACGATGACGTATACATGAAGCTCCCTCTTAGGTTCCAAGTGTCCCAGCCTAACTTAGTATGTAAACTTCAAAAATCTCTCTACGGTTTGCGGCAAGCTTCACAATGTTGGTTTGCGAAATTGTCATCTACCGTTACTCATTTTGGATTTCAACAGTCATAAAAAGATCACTCCTTGTTTAGTCTTTGCCAAAATAATGTGCAATTGACTATTTTAGTGTATGTTGAGATCTTGTGATTGGAGGGAATAATGGTGTTGCGATTAGAAAATTTAAACAGTATTTGCACAAATGCTTTCACATGAAAGATTTGGGTTGCCTAGGTACTTATTGGGAGTTGATGTTGCCCGATCATCCACTGGGATCTTCCTCTGCCAGCGAAAATACGCTTTGGACATCATCACTAAAGTAGGCTTGTTGGGTGCTAAGCCCACAACTACTCCATGTGAGGAGCATCACCAGTTGGCATCCATTGTTGGTCCTGTTTTCTCGGATCCTAGTATCTATTGCCAGGTTGTTGGAAGACTCATTTACTTGTGCTTTACCAAGCCTAACCTTGCCTATAGTGTTCATGTCTTGTCTTAGTTTATGCAAAACTCACGTACTGAACATTGGCACGCCACTCTACGAGTTGTTCGATATTTGAAGAGACAACCTGGGTAGGGTATCCTTGTCCTTTGACAAAATGATTTGCAACTCTATGGGTGGTGTGATTCTGATTGGGTTAGTTGTCCTCTTACTCGCAAGTCTCGTACAGGGTGGTTCATCTAACTAGGTAACTCTCAAATTTCTTGGAAAACTTAGAAACAACAAACGAACCCCGCTTCCCTCGCCGAAGCTGAATATCGCTCAATGGCCAAGACTACCAGGAAATTAAAGTGGATTTAGGATATCCTCTCCTCATTGCACGTGTCTCATCCTGCCCCCATTCGCTTACATTGCGACAATCAAGCAGCTTTATACATTACTAAAAATCCTGTCTTCCACGAACGCACAAAACACATCAAAGTCGATTGTCACTTTGTTCGGGATGAAATAGTGCACAATCGTCTCTTACCGTCTTATGTTCCTACTCATATCCAACTAGCCGATATTTTCACCAAGGCTCTAGGAATTCAACAGTTTAGGAAACTCTAAGTCAAGTTGGATATTCAAAATTTACATGCACCAACTTGAGGGGGTGTCGCAACCAGGGTCACGACGGGGACGACGAACAAAAATATATATATAATTTTAAAAAAAACAGAGGAGTCGCCACCATAATTTATTAAAGGAAAATTATGGAAAACCAAAAACAAGATAAGGCAAGTTCGCAAAAACCAGATTTCAGGTCCGGGAGTCGGTTATGTGTGGGGAAGGTACAAGCACCCCACAACGCCCGTCAAAAGACGGTACCTTTAATTAAACAAATAAAATAAAAGAACGTGGTTTTTCTAAATATTTATCTTTTCTTAAAAAATAAAATACAAATAATAATTTCCTAAACAAAAATAAAATACAAATAATAACAAAACAAATATCTATTTTTTTAAGGAAGGGCCCGACGAGGATTTGACCTCGCTCCTACGTATCTCTATCGATGATAGAGAATCAGGGTTACGTAGTTCTTTGTTTTTAATAGAATTGTCGGTTGGTTTGATATTTTGAAATTTTGAAAGCTTGAGAAGGCTTGGGTTTGGAAATAAGGGAAATGAATGTCGTCAATGCCAGGTTTAAAGCCTGGGCTTTGGGTAAGGTACCAAGTTTAAAGCTTGGGCTTTGGAAAATAGTGCCAAGTTTAAAGCTTGGGCTTTGAGTAAGGTGCCAAGTTTAAAGCTTGGGCTTTGAGTAAGGTGTCAAGTTTAAAGTTTGGGCTTTGGTGAGATCATATATGCAAAAATAGAAATTCTTTGGTATAGGGGTAGTTTCGGAATTTAGAGAAGTGTAAGTGCATAGCCTAATCAATAGGGGTGTAAGAAGTAACCTCACTAGTCTGAAGGGTATTTTTGAGATTATGAAGAGCTTGGGGTGTAGGCGCAAAAGGTGGGGGTGCAGAAAGCTAACCCTTGACCAGAAACCCACTTATGGC
>Ga0209700_105347_pt1 | contig 21741 bp, 8 predicted proteins | sample SiratroredBW_FD_187528 | JGI IMG/M metagenome (GOLD analysis project Ga0209700, IMG submission 187528) | Root nodule microbial communities of legume samples collected from California, USA - Siratro red BW (SPAdes) (version 2) | ecosystem: Host-associated > Plants > Roots > Nodule | place: USA... | reverse complement strand
TATACTAAGTATACACAGTAACAAATAGATGTACTAGTCATGCTAGTTCCTTATTTAGGAATTGAAAGAAAAAGGGCCCTTTTAACTCAGTGGTAGAGTAACGCCATGGTAAGGCGTAAGTCATCGTTCAAATCCGATAAGGGGCTTTTGACTTTTTTTTTCAAAAGCAATAGTCTTTCTATTTGAAGGAAGAAGAGAAAGATTCTTGCTATTTGAAAAATTTTCTATTTGTAATAAAAAAGAAAGGAATTGTAGATTTTCATTAGAATAGAGTAATTAAAGTAATAAAAATGCAAAAAGTGTAAAATTCAATTATTAAAAATAGAAAAATAAAAAAAAGTAAATGGACCTAACCCGTTGAATTCTATTTATATCTACTATTCTGATATTCAAATTTGATAAAGATGAAATTCAAACAATCTTTTTTTTTCTTTTTAATACTTTTTTCGTTTAGACTACCTAAGAATCTCTCAATATTTCCAATTAAATATTCTTGTTCCTAAAGTAAAAAAAATGGATATGCCTTTTCTTTAAGGGCCTTAATTCCAATTCTAAGTTCCACCAAACAAGTTTTTATTAAAATGACACATCTTTTTTTTCTGAAAAATAAATTTTTATTATTTCTATTAGATAGAATCTTATAGAAATAATAGAAATTTACATTAAATTATGCCTTCGCATATCAAATAGTTTCTTTTCATATCGATGCGTACGATATTTTTTCAGCAATTAATATATATGAGATAAAAACTTTCATTTACAGTTTTTTTCTTTTTATTATAGTATTTATTAAAAAAATGAAATAATAAAAAGAAAAAACTGTAAATGAAATAGAAATTTATAAAATCTATGATCCTAGAGTAGTTTCCTAGACAAAATAGAAGTCAATTTACAAACAAAATTCAAGAATAAGTTTATTAGATGAAAGGAGAGAAATATGTATGAGGATCCGCTGGGTATAAGTATAAGGAGTGAAAGAGGGGATTTTCTATCAGATTTTAGAATCATAGGAGATTTTATTATTTCTGACTTGATATTTTTAAGAATAGATAAGGAATAACTACATCGAGTTCATGGATTTGCCCTAGATATCAATAGACCCATAAATGATTGATTTTTTATTCAAAACCGATTAGAAAACAAAATGATATAGAGAGAAAGTAGATTATCAAATTCTCTATATATAGAGAGAAATGAAGAGAGATAAATGATAAAGGTCCGTCTCATCTCTGAAAATGCTCTATGAGGTGTTGGGAAATGGTTGAAATAGTTGAATAGGAGGATCGTTATGACTATAGCTCTTGGTAAATTTACCAAAGATGAAAATGATTTATTTGATATTATGGATGAGTGGTTGTGGAGGGACCGTTTCGTTTTGGTGGGTTGGTCCGGTCTATTACTCTTTCCTTACGCCTATTTCGCCTTGGGAGATTGGTTTACAGGTACGATCTTTGTAACTTCATGGTATACTCACGGCTTGACAAGTTCTTATTTAGAAGGCTGCAACTTCTTAACTATCTATTAGATGCCTTAACAATCCGTCAGGATTACTGTTTAAAACATGTCATCTAATGGACATTGTGTTTATTGATATATAAATAACCTTTGCAACCTTTGTTTTAAGGAAAATTAATATAACATTTTTGTTGGTAGTTTCTTTTTTACGTTAGTACCTTTTCTTTCCATCTAGATGTATTATAATATTTGCAATTCTCCAATTTCTCATTTTTATCCCAGTATAACATACAATTCTTTTAGCAAACATCTATCTTGATATAATTAAAACATAGCTTGTAAATCATCTTCTTTACCTCATAAAATGAAGTAGAAAATTTTCCATATTCAAATACATTAATTAATAACTCAAACAATTGTTATAGCCTTCTCAGTCACACTACACAAGTATTTTATATAACACGACCTTAATATAAAAGGCAACTTTTGAGTAGTTTTAACACCCTTCATCAATGACAAAGCTTATAAGAGACAAGGATAATCTAGACCTCCCAAACCTTGTTGCCAAATCCTCCACTTCCAAAACTTTTTTCTTGAAGAGCGTAGTCAAAAGTTAGTAATGTTGGTGATTAAAGAGAGTGTAGTTATTATCATTTATTCACATACAATATAAAAGTGATACAATACACATATAAGAGGAAGAGAAATCATCCACACTACCTTGTGACCATAGAAATGAACTTCCAATAGTTTTACATTAAGATTAAACATATTAAAATTACGGTTAATCTTAATATATTATTTTGACCCTCCAAATTATTAAACAAGATCCACCACTAATTTTCATACAAGTATTTATCTTTAAGTGAGTCAAACATATAATCCATTTATTAAAAGTATATAAAGTCAAATTTAATATATAAACCACATTTGTGACCAAATTTTCTACATTCGTTTTATGGTGACACATTTTTATTTTTACTTAAAACTTATTAAGTGGTGTATTAAGTCTACTAAATGTAACATTTTAAGTCAACTTTTTTTTTTCTTTCATATGTCTATAATACACGTGGATGTCTAAAAGTCTAATGTAATCTTTTACATGTTCCTATATAAAATGTTAATATCCACTTTTAAAATTTAACTTAAAAGAAACAAATTGTCAATAATATTAAAATTTAGTTACATTGACTTGTGAATTTGGGCAAACGATAAAATAATGAATTTATGTATCAATTTTAGGATTGTAAAGAAAGAAAAATATTGTAGAGACCACATAAGCGAGCATAGATTCTTTTACATACTGACTTTTTATTCAATGCGTTACATTCACAAGAGATATTATTCTTTTCATAATTAATCTGAATTGTTAATATAAACCTAAAATAAAGGGTCCATACTAATAGTAATTGGTTTTATTTAGTCTTGAAATAAAATGAATTGCATTCATATATACATATATATATTTGCACAATATAAGTAGCGAATATGTGGAAGACATTTATAATATTTTTTCTACTTTAAGTTTCATCCAATTGACTAAATAAGAGAGCAATTCTATCACGAGTTTACTTACAAATTATCGTTAATCCAATGAGTTTTCGAACACTTTAAACATGAGTTCCTAACCATCACATTAATATATTACTTAGTTTCGAAAATGAAAATTCGACGTTAAACTAATAATTATATTAGAAATATCAATAGAATTAAATAAAATTATCGAAAAAAAATTATATTTGTTGACATTAAAATCTATTTTAGTTATTACACGTTCAAAATCATTTTCAATGAAAATACCCACACATTTCCGGAAAAAAAGTACTTTTCTAATGTTTACCATGCAAAAAAAGAAACACATTATCAACATTAACTGCAATTATAATAATAATAATAATAATCAATTTTATAAAATCATGTTTACAAAACCAACTACACTCCATAAGAACTCTAATCTCTCTTCACTGCGTTACTAGTGACATCTCCGAACCGCCTTAATTAATTTTCTATTAATGTTTCTGGGCTATGTATTAGTATAAGAGGACACAATGTCACAACACAAAACACTTCTAGCATTAAAAAACCTCAAAAACACTTCGGTTTTAGATTAAATCGTCGGATCTCACGATGAAAAGGAGAACACTCACGACGATTTTACCATTCCTGACCGACTTCGTCACAGCTTTTTGTAAAAAATCATTTCGGATATTCAAGAGAGTTATAAATACTCACGGTAAAAGATACAACCAAGAAAAAAAACCTACAGGCGTAGTAAATGAAAATAACCGGTTATCAAATAACAGAAATACACGAATACGTGCATACTACAAATCTAACACGTATTACTTCCTTTCTTTTTATCACACCACTACACTTATCACACTTGTAACTCTACTCGTTGGTTGTGCAGGGAAATCAAGGTTACCAAATTAAGATTTATATTGTGAATTATCAAGCAAATTTTCATCAACTAGTAAGATCCAAACACAATGAAAAAAAAAAAACTTAAAATATGTTACACAGGTATAAATTGTTGTTCAATTAACAACTTCTTAAACTAAAAATAAATAAAACTTAAGAAAAGTCTTATAAAACAACTTACTAGTCATATTAGCTTGTGTTTTAAAACAATGGAATAAAACAATAAAATATCTACTTAGAATAGCTGCATTGAACGAGTTAGTAACAGCTAGTGTTATCAGCCAACTACTTCCATTTTAACGCAAACAACAAAACCCTGAAGCTATAAAATTAGCTAAAACCAATTCTATCTTCTCAATATATTAAGTAAAAACATTTTTCTTTGATCAAAGTCCCATGCGTTGCACCGGTAGGGAGACTAGTATATTAAATAGGGTAGCCTAATGTATGAGGCTCTAACCACGTGTGATTTGGAGAGGGTAAATATTCGATCTTACAGATTGCTAAGGAGAGGTTGTTTCCAAGATTTAAACCCACAACCTCCAAGTCATAAGGCAACAACCTTACTATTGCACTAACACTCGCCCGTTGAAGACATATATCATACAGAAATTTACAGTTTTCAGTCTAGAACTGGAATATACCACATTCGGGAGGGATTTTATATCCTGGATGAACTGATGCCTCTTTACATAATCCTGATGGTAATATGATTTTGAAATTCAGGGATGATGGAAAGGAAAGCAGATAAAACACCTACCCTTACACTAATTCTATATCAACCCCAAGTGCAATTGCAACAGCACAAACCCAACCGAATAGCATATACTAACATAAAATATTACATATAGCAACTTCCAAAAATTAATTGAGTTCTTAAAATATGTGACCAAAAGTAGGCAAAGAAAATATAAAACAGAAAACAAACACATCTTCAGCTGTGCAATAAGAAGAGAATCATCCAAAAATTAAAGCATAACAGTATAAAATTTTACAAGCCAACATAGTACTCAATCAGGGCAAGAAACTTATTCTTTTTAATCTCATCAGTATGTTGGCTCATTTACATTTAAAGAGCCATTTGAATATAGCAGGGGGGAAAGCCTGTAAATGGAGAGCAAAGGCAACAAAGCAAGAACATTTTTACTGCTCCTCGACAACAACACCGATCTCACCTTTTTCTAGTAAATCGTAGAAGGTCCTGACTTTCCTCTGTTCATTCCAGTGGTGCATCTTCCAAACACTACCAGCAGCTAAGCCGAGTGTTATTCCAATTAATATCTCCTTTACCACACTTGGACCTTTCAAGGTAGCATGGGCAATCCTAGGACCGGCCATTTAAGAGTTTGTCTTTAAGCTTGTCAATTCTACAAATTACAAAACATCGATTTGTAAATATCTAATATATTAAATTCGAGACAGTTCAAAAGAGGTCAATTAAACTTAACCAATTTGATGGCATGATTTAATTCAAGAGAATGAAAAAAAAAATGCGAGGAAAGTAAAACAGATATAACACCGAAACGCAAAACATTTCATTGACTTCTTGTTGAAATTTCTCTTTAATCACAAAAAGAGGGAAACACAAGAGCTATTACCCCTCGTATGTCCCCAAGATAGTTTCATACACCATTAAAACTGGAACTGGAAATTCTGAAGAATTACTCCTAAATTTTCGATCCTGTTTATCAGGATGTACCAAACTGTAGTCAAACAAATGCACAAATGCTGACAGTTGCATTCTCAATTAAAATAAACATCCCCCAAAATGAATACATCCACCATTAGAATTCAAGGTCGATCCATGGCAGAATGTTTAGCCAGACTTTTCTTAGATCCCAACCGAGACAAATTAGTCTGAGATAATGTCTTCAAACACTGGTGGTTCAAGTCTATGGACCAAAAAAAAAGCAACCATTATTTAAACCTAATACACTTGTTCATGTCCATCACTACAGCTTCAGCTGGTCAACTAACCTTTATGAGAAAGGTATCACAGCAAATCCTATAACGCGAAACCCCCACAGCCCAAAACCTAGATAAAAAGCTAGCATATAAATTATAAATTACTTCCCAACAAAATAATAATAAAAAAACAACTTCTACAAGGCGTCTTTCACCAGATTTGATTATGATGAGCATGGATAGTTTAATCCGATGCAATGTTTCAACGTTTAACAACTATAATTTTAATCTGAACCCACTTACCCACTTTTCCCCCAAATTTTATCGGAAATGAAAAATGGTCAAACAGAGTGGACAAGAATTTTGTCAGAGCAAGTCACAGTGAATAGGAAAAGAAGAAGAATGAAAAAGGTGTAGTGCGTGAAGAGGTAGGGTTTGAAGATCTACAATTATATTCAATGACAGAGAATGGAGAGAACTCACCAGAGAGATACCAGGCGAAGACGGTGGTCGAGATTGTGCGGGTAAAAGCTCACATTCACGAGGGCATCCATTAGTATGTATGAAAGGCCATGGCTCTTCCTGGGCCCTAGGCCAACTCGAATTGAGTTTAGGCTCCCAAAAATTTGTTTTCCGACTATTTCTTTCTGTACCTCTATAATTTCTTCTTGCATATCTATAGAGACACCATTAACTATTATAATCTTAATAAAGAATTAAATAAATCATACTCTAAATTTTTTATATTTTAAATTGTAAAATTTGATATATAACTTTTTTATTTTAAATTATATAATTCGGTATATAACTTTTGTATACCAAATTATAAAATCTAGTATATAATATATTTTTTATACTGGATTAAACAATCTGTTATATAACTATTAATCTGTTATATAACTATTTTTCTTTTTGCGTTCCGATTATATAATTCAATATATAACTTTCTTTTGTATACCAGGTTTTATAATATATTTTTTATACTCGATTATACAATCTGTTATATAAAAGTTGGATATCGAATTATATAATTCCGAATGGTAAAAAAATGTATATTAAAGAATTGTACAATTTATTATACAAACAAAAAATTATACTAAATTATGTCATCCGATATAAAAAAAAATTGTATATCGAATTATAGAATCTGATATATTATATACGGATTATATAATCCGGTAAGAATTTTTTCATCACTTGAAAAATATGGAGGTGCTGGGTGCAGTCATGGAAGTGGAGGAAGAACCCGTCTTACTTGAAAAATATGGAGGTGCTGGGTGCAGTCATGGAAGTGGAGGAAGAACCCGTCTTGTTTTCCTCTTTTGCATTTACATTTGTTAAATTCATTCTAAAATAAATAAGAGGTGGGGGTACAATAAGAAATAGCAATCTTTTTTACCCTATGAGAGGACCCTGGTCCTTTTTTATTGAGATAGAAGCACATGTTTCACTAGAATTTTGTAAATTTTTTTTTTATTTTATTTTTATCTTTCAACATCTTTATATTCACTTACAAACCTTTATTGTTTAAGAAAGTTATTATCGGTTAGCCTAGATGATCGTTAAGTCTTTTATTGGTTTCATCTATTTCTGAATTTTTGTTGTAGTTTTTTTTCTTCCTCTTGATTATGTTCTCCATCTCATAAAATATTTTGACTAACATCACTTATGGGTCTGAGTAATGGTGGGTGAATAGAATTATAATAAATATACTTTATGTCTTGGGATCACCTTTCTATTTATAAGGTTCTAGATGAACCCTTAGATGATTAGGATGAAGGCCCAAGTTGTAAAGGGTCTTCTCTACGCGTGTTCATGATGATAACATGTGTCTGTTTGTCAGTGTCACGTGGCTAAAAGGAATCACAAGTTGACCGAGGTATCGAGATCTAAATAGGTTCATAAATTTATATTTTTTCATATGTAACATGATCATTCTCAGTCGCTTATGGGATTGCAACATCTCAATTATGACCGAAATATTATCAATCGACTAGATTTATTATGTAATTGTAAATTGGATAGGTCGACCAGTAGACCTTATAATACAGTTACTCATAAAGATTAAAAATGTTTTAATTGTATAATTACAATAATTATTAAACTTAAAGTATTTTATAAGTATTTTTATCCATATTTTATTATACTCTTATTTTTTTATTTTGTTAAAAAATTACATGTACTTTTATTGTATAATTTTAACATTATAAAAGTTAATAAAAATTATTTCAATATAAATTTTATAAATACTTTTTAACTAATTTTATTATAATAATTAATTTTTATATTTTTGATGTTCATAAAAAGGAAACACAAATATGTATAGGCACGTATGTTTCCAATAACATGTATGTCTTTTACTCAACTAGACATGGTGGTGTTCCTTTTGGGCATTTTACATGACTGGGTCGAAGTTTTATCATTGCTTTCTTTTTTGGTAATCCTTGTGCTCAAGTTCAAGAGGTTATGGATGAGATGACCAATAGGGACTGGAGTGAGGCCATGATCGTAATTTGTGTTTTGGGTGAATGGTTGGGATGCGTTTGTTATGTAGACGAGGGAATCTCGAGGACTTTTGGTGAGACATTGGTGGTGTGATTAGGCATGTATGGAGATGGTGGCAGAGAGTATCTTGAAAGAAGTCAACAACAGAGAAACGTTTGTGTTTGATAGAGACGTGGTTTAGGGAAAAGTGTGCATGTACAATGGTATTAAATGAAGATTGTTATCATGGTTTGAGTTGATTTGGAGAACGTGATGTGGTGATAGGTTTTGGGGAAGAGGGAGGGTAAGGATAGGTGGGTCATTGGTCGTTGTGGTTTTGTGTATTTGGGGAGGATGGGTAGAGAGAAAGTCTTGATGGTGGTTGGGACCATTGTGTTTTGGTTATTGTTAAACTTGCATTTTGAGGTAAACTTGTGCAACTACAATGGTTCTAACAAGAAAGAAACAAAGAAGGGTTAGGAGAAGAAAGGAAGGAAGAAGACTAGAAAAGAAGATAGACTAATAACAAAATCTTTATTATTAACTTTTATCTGCACTTCAACTTTTTACAATTTATAAAGATTAATTTACCCTACTATATCAGTCAAAATTATTGTACTATTGTACTGATAATCTATTGTAAAATATTGATAATTTATTGAGACTTTTTTTTGTTCTAACTGTAAGCCGGTTTAAAACCAGAGCTATTAATTGTAGATTGTTTTTATAACTTTTTAAATCACATACCTAGTGGCACTAGCAGGCACGTATACCTCTCTATATATGATACAAATAAATAAATAAAATATTTATAGTTAAATTTTGTAATAGTATTTTAAGAATTACATTTGAAATTAATAATAGTACGACAAATATCTTTAGCTGCGTAAGAAACTCATGATACAAATATTGAAAATAATAATTATTTTAAAAGTATCACCTAAATATCTTAAATTTAAGATATAACACTTATAATAAGAAATTTTCAACCAGAGTTTAAAAATTAAAACATACATTTCAAAAAATTAAAAAGTAACTTTTCAAAATAGATAATGTATATTGATAATACTAACATTAAATTAATAGTTAATTATACTAATTAAACTAATTTTTAAAAAAACTAAAATGCAAAGAAAAATTATAAAATGAAAAAAATTATAAAAGTTGTTTAAAAGTACGCGACATAACTACTCCTCACTTATAATAAAATAACCACATAGAAATTCCTTGCAACACATTTGTATTATAAATGTTTTATTTTATTTTTTTATGGTATTTTATTTTGTTTTTCACGTTTTCATACCTAAGTGTCATCGAACTTTGAACATGGGCTCTGTGGTGTTGCAGTGTGTTTTGTTGTGTTGTGCAGTTGGCTCCTTTTAAAACCCACTCCTAATTTCATTTCTATAAACCAATTCCACACTCCAAAGAAAGCTCTTTCTTTCTCTCTCTCTCTCATGGCTCTCTGTTCTCAAAAGTTTCTTCTCTTTCTGTTCCTTTTCTCTGCCGTACCCATCGGAATCATCGTCACATTGGAGCGAGCCCATCCCGCCACCCATGTTTACCACTACCACAGCTCTGGCTGGTTCCGAGAATGCTCCAAGTGGGATTCTCACAACCGTCGCTTCATCGTTTCTCGTTTCGAAGGCGGTCTTGGCCAGGTTAAGTTGCCGGAAAAGGATTCCGACTCATCACCGCCTTTGGAGGAAGTCACGGTGGTGAAAGAGGCTAGCTTGGCTGGAAATGCATCTCTGGGTATAGTCATTGACCCATCCAGAAATCGGGTTCTCGTTGTTAACGCTGATGCCATTGGGAATCGTTACGGTGCACTTGCAGCATATGATCTCTCCACCTGGAATCGCCTATTTCTTACCCAACTTAGTGGTCCTAGTAAGCTTCTTTCTCTTCATTTTTAACTTATATTTATTTGGGTTCTTTCTTTCTATTAATCTTAGAGTTTAAGTGTAAAATCAGCTAATTACAAAATAGTTAAATTATTGATTTTTGTTGGAAGATACTGAAAGTGTATATAGTATTTTTTTTTTCTTAGTTGCAGATGACAGTTGTGTGTAAGTTTTGAGGGATATTATTATGTTTAAGATGAGAAGATGAGAAGTTATTATTTTTACTGAATCTAATAAATAAAAGTTTAATACTACGTTTTGGAACTATTGGGGAATATAAAAAGTAATTAAAGTTATTGATTTTGTATAATTTTTATAATTAAGTTTTGTAAAATCCGGACAAGTTGTTATTTTTATACCTTTCTCTGATTGTCATTAAACATTAAACAAATTGTAAAAAATTAAATATCCAATTTATTATTTATTTAATAATCAATTTAAAATTTTCAAATATTAGAAACCTGTTAGCATTCTGAACCATAAATTAATGCATGTTTGTTCTTATGTGCTCTAGATAGTTGATACACATACATACATATAAGATCATTTTTTTTTTTTAAATTTAGGATATTATACTGTGATAAAAATTTATAAAATATTTTAGATGAGGAATATTGATAAATAAAGAAATAATGATACTAACTCATTAATTCATAATTAGGATAATCACAATTTATAAAATAACACTTGTGATCATAATAAAGAAGTAGTTTTTGTCTATATTATAATCAATCTTACTATCTAATTAAATAAATCTCAAAACAAATAATGACTCTATACAATAACTTATCATAAAAAAGCATGGTTAAATTTCTATTTAATTCTATAATTTTTTTCTCCTACATTGTTATCATTGAGAAAAAAAAAATTCTAAATTTATTTTATCAAAAGATAACTCTACCAATTTAAGAAGTTAGTTTTTCATCTCAATAAGTCTTAATTGAAGTAAATGCCAACCTTTTGAATTTGTTGTTTTTTTTCCAAATATTTAACACTAGGAAATATTTTGTAGGGTATTTTTGAAGTTGGTAAAGACTACTATATTAGAGGAAAAAGATAATTCAAGGTACGGTAAAATTTATGACGAAACTTTTAAAAGTCTGTTTGTTGGCGTACCTAAACAAAGTAATTGGAAATCTAGGTCGAATATGGATCATAGTCTGTACTTGGTAGTTCCAATAGTTAAGAGGTAGGAAAATAATCTATATATATTTTGGCTGTTAGATGACAGTTCTGAGTTAGAAAAAAAGAGAAATTTTGATACAATAGTGATAATATATTTCAAGACTTCTTCTCAGATTACCTGACTTTATTCAGAATGTAAATAAAATCTGATAGAAAAATGCTTTCAGGATTTAATTTGCACAGTGTTTGACTATTCCATCCTGAGTTCAGCATATTCAGTTCTTGTGTCTAACTTTTTTCATTTATCTATTTATCTAGTAATTATACAATAATGTTTGTATATTATTAGTTTAATGATTAATCTTGTGTTTGTATTTAGTTGCCTTCAGTTGATGGTTATGTGAGAATGAATTTTTTGTCAAAATTGTTGGACATTTGATTACACCACCAAATTGGTTTGTTAGTGTAGTTAGCTGTCTGATTGGCTTCTAAACATTCAAATCAACACCACCACAAAACTTGTCTGCACGTGAACGTATTTATGTGCCCAAAAAGGAACCAATAAAGAAAAAAACACAGGGATAGCAGTGAATTGCATTGTGAGCCTAGTGAGTTATGAATTGAACTATGCATGGCAATAATTAACCAAAGGGAAAGGGCCTACCTACCCAGCACTTCTTATTAATTGCATGTATGTCCTATTATCTTGTTCTGTTGGCTAAGATATAACTTTTCTATTTGGGTTGGCTCATAATAACAGCTAGTGGGTATCGGTGACATTATTGTGACAGTGTCGATCTTCCAATGGATGCAGGTGATGAAAAATCTTTTGCAGACGATGTTGCAGTGGATGCTGAAGGCAATGCCTATGTTACTGATGTAAAAGGCAATCAAATCTGGAAAGTTGGGATGGAAGGAAAGCTTATATCTACCATTAAAAGTCCATTGTTTCCTGCAAAAGAGTGGTACAAGAACTTGGTTGGGCTAAATGGAATAGTTTACCACCCAGATGGGTTCCTGATAGTGATCCACACTTTGAGCGGCAATTTGTTTAAGATTGATTTAACAAAAGGAGAGGAAGTAGAGATGATAAAGGTTAAGGGGAGTCTTTCTTTTGGAGATGGTTTAGAACTAGTGTCTCCAACTAAGCTGGTAGTTGCTGGGAATCCTTCAGGAAGATTAGTGGAGAGTTCGGATGGGTGGAACACTGCTTCTGTTGTAGGAACATTCTCAGGGCCCAGGCATCGCTTGGCCACAGCAGCAACTGTTAAGGACGGAAAGGTGTATTTGAACCATATGGTTGGAATGGGATACCCTAAAAAGAAGCATGCAATTGTTGAGGCAGTTTTTTAGTTCATACTTTCTACTAATCTAGAAACAATGGGATGTGGGGATCATTAGTTTACAGGAGGTTTCGTTTAAATTTGGTGTAGTTTCGATTATTTATGTTTGATTTTGTTGCATTACTTGTTCCCAATACTTTTTTTCTCTTCAATCTCAGCCTCACATTAAGATGTTCCAATAAGTTAATTGTCTCATTTGCAAAAGGTTTTCTTTCTTATTTCATAAATTATTAATGAGAAGATTATTAAACTCAGATCAAAATTAATGAATATAACATTTCATATGATTGACACTGACAATAATAACGTTAAATCATGATTATATAATATTTCATGTATACTAATATATGTAATGTAGACATAGATCCTATTTTGTACTTGAGATATACATTTTACCCCAAAAAATAAAATAAAATCAATAGATTGTATATATATATATATATATATGTTAGTTTTATAATAACTTTCACTCAAACAAAACTCGTAAAAATATCTTAAAAGTGATAAGATATAAAATAAAATCTCATCATATTTCTATTTCTCTACTGTTAGAAATGTCCTAACATGCTTTTCTCTTCAATCTCTGCCTCACATTAAGATGTTCGAATAAGTTAATTGCCTCATTTACACAAAGGTTTCTTTCTTATTTCATAAATTATTAATGAAAAGATTATTAAACTCAGATAAAAATTAATGAATATAACATTTTATAGATATGGTTGACAATGACAATAACAACATTAAATCATGATTATATAATATTTTATGTATACGAATATATCTAATATAGACATAGATCCTTTATTTGAGATATACATTTAAAAAAAATCAATTTAAACATATTAATTTGACATGAGTAAATATTGAATTTAAGATTTAAGGGTGTGTTTGGATTAGAGAGTGAATTTAAGAGAATGAATTTGAGTTGATTTGAGATGAAAGTGTGTGTAAAGTTAGATTGTTTGGACTAAAAGAAAGTTAATAAAATTTAAGTGAAAAATTTATAAAATGTTAGTGTGTGATGTGATGTGTGTGATTGATAAAATAATTATTTTAATAGATAAAATTGTGATTAAAATTAAATATATTTAATTTAATAAATGTAATTAATGAATTGTTATTTTTTAGTTTTTGAAATTATAATATTATCAATTATTTAAAAATAAAAATTAAATTATTATTATTATTTTATAAATTTATTTTGATTATTATTATTATTTTATTTATTTTTATTATTATAATTATTATTTATGATTTTATTGTTATTTTTAGTTTTTAATATTAATATCATTAATATTTTACTTTTAAAATTATATTATTTTTATTATTATTTTAGTAATCATTATTAATAAGTATTATTATATTATATCATAATTATATTTATTTTATTATAATATAAATATTAATTAATAATATGATTAATTATATAAAAGATATGAAGCTGTATTTCTTTGCAAATCTTCTTCTCGTTGCAAAGAAAATTTACAGTAAATCACTTTTTTTTCTCACTTTTTTTCGAAAATCTACAGTAAATTACTTTTTTTCTCATCTTTGCTTCTTATTTCTCACTTTTTTTTCTCACTTTTTTTCTCATCTTTCCTTGTTACTGATCTTTTTTCCACGATCCGTCTATTGAACCAAATATACCCTAAATCATAAGAATAAAGAAATATTTTTCATCTTGTTAATATTATATTTGCATTGATGTATAAATAAAAGATTGTATATATGTGTAAGTTTTATAATAACTTTCACTCAAACAAAACTAGTAGTAAAAATATGTTAAAAGTGATGTGATATAAAATAAAATCTCATCATATTTCTCTTTCTCTACGGTTAGAAATGTCCTAACACAAAATATGAAACTTTATTATTTAGCAGATCATAACCCTTTATTCTATTCATAAATATGGTGCATGACTCATAAAATGAAGGGCAAAACCAAGTTTGAAGAACAAGTTCGCCTAAATTTCATGCCTAGTATCTGAAACGAAATTCTATTGCTTTAGTTGTCAACTGCTTGACTAGTTTCCAGCTTGTTGCCCTAACATAAACCTGCTTCATGCCTTCATCTCTTGCCCATTTTTATTACCTAGCTCTGTCCTATCCATAATTTAAGGCATATTAGCATCAGCAAACCGATTATTTGTTTCCTTCTGTAAGTTTGATGAGCCCTTCTTCTGTGACAGTTGATCTCGAACCTATCCCATGGGATGTCACAAATTTGTCTATGTAGAGAATATAAGGTAGTAGAAACCAAAAATATGTATGTCTGGACCTTGGTCCAGGATTCCAGGCTCATCAATGAGACTGGTGTTTCTTTGCTCTGCCTTGACAAACTGTTGATTCGTCACTCTTGGAACCCTCAGGTTTCCGTGCCCATGGCGGTGCTTGATCTGGACCGTAGCGATAATCATAGAAGAGCTCCTCACTAGCATCGATGTGTTCCTTGGCAAATATGCCTACTCGGTGATCTCCAGCAACCAGCATCACCTATGCCACAAGTACAAGAGACCAACTGAGTAAAAAGTGTAAAACTTTAAATTCCCAAAATTTGAGTTTCTGGACTCACCTTTGCATAGCAGTTGGGGTTTGACGAGTGGTTTGCAAATTTTAACTTGTCTCCTTTGCGATAAGCATCAAGAACGTACTGTTAACAAACAAATAGCAGCTTTAAGGTCTAAATTAGATTGCAGTCCCAACTTGTTATAGCTTGCCATGAAAGAAATGTAACAGAAAAGACTAGGTTGACAAAAGAAACAAAAATACACTAAACAATAATACAAGGAAGCTCATGTTAATTCAGAAAAGAACGAGAGCAGCACAAGACAGAAGGAAAATGTAGAATATATGAGATACCTGATCATTCAAGTCAAAAAGGAAAGAAGAGTTGGCGCGGTCATATATTTTCCCACGCTTATCGGCTTCTCGGTGGGAGATCAGTTCTCCTGTGTACTCCCCTAGGTAATCATTTTTGTTAACAGGGTTCTGAAATATCATCATCAATTAGTAAGGTGAACAAACTAATGTTAGAATTTAGAAAACAAATGAATCTATTAATCTTATCAGTAACCTTCAAGAAAGCTCCCCATCCTGCAACATCAGACTTTGCCAAGAGAATCTGACAGACAAAAAAACGCAACAGTGAGACCCAAATGCATGAGTTATGCATCCATGATTTTGATTCATGACATGAGAATGAAATGCGGATAATTATAAACACCTACTCACTTACCCTCTGTTGTTGCCTTAAAAGAAGCCTCATATTTCCACATTGACCTTCTCCACGCCGGGGTGGTTCCCCTAATGAACCATCACCACAACTGTTTACAAAGAACATAATTTTTACAGGCATTCACGATGATTTGAGGTGGAAGGGCAATAAATAGTCAAAATGACATATAAAAGGGGAAACCATTGAGAATTTTTTTTCACTGAAACAGCATTATAGGGAATTATGGTAGTGTTAAACTAGAATATACTCGTTAAATAGAGAATTATCAATTCATGGTTTCTAAAGTTTCGGATGGGGCGGGGTGGGGCTTGTGGAGGATATGAATTTCTGAGATGAATAATTTAGTAGCAAAATTATCTGTTCGGTATTTACCCAATTGTTTCCGTACAAGAAGTCCTTTACTTGTTTAAAATAAGATAAATTCACCTAAAATTTCTAAGTAAATGATTACAATCAATGTAGTTCATTAAGAATTTAAAGGAATTTAGGACTGTTAAACGATAGAAAAGAGTCATTGAATTGAAATATTATATTTTTGAAACAACATGAATGTTTTATTTATATTGAGAAAACGAAAAAATACAAAAAATAGAGGGGATTTGATATTAATAATGAAAATATGATAAGGAGTAAATAAAGCATTCCTAATAATTTATATATAATCTAGGTACTCTTGATTATATAGGATATGCACCTTATTTCTATATTATAGAACTCCACCCCAAGCTAAAACATACAAGTCATGTGTGCCCAATTCCCTGTAGATGTTTGATTCATGGTCCTCTTAGAGACTCGATAAATATATCGACCAACCATTCACTAAAATTGACAATTCTAGTGATATTGTATCCAAAATCTAGTTTTTGACGCATCAAATAACAATATACTTAGAGGTAATGTGTAATGCTACCTTGTTGCCACATATAAGGTGCATGTTTGAGCTTTCTTCAAATTTAAGCTTTTTGAGAAGTTGTTTTAGCCATATGAGCTCACAAGTAACAAAGGCCATTGTCTATATTTTGCTTCTCCACTTGATGTTGCCCCAACATTTTGTTCATTACTTTTTCATAATATTAAATTAATTCCAACAACAACACGGTACATTAAAGTGGTGGAACATCTTATTGCTAGGTGAGCCTGCCAAGTTAGTATCACATACCCAACAATTTGAGTATTTCCCTTATCTTCATAAATAGGGTCTTCGTTAGGAAATTTCTTAATATATTTTAGGATCCTTATGACTGCCTCCAAATGGTCTTGAAAATGAGAGATTAAAAATGGACTTCCTACACTCAAGATGAGTTAAAGTGAAGTCTTTCAATTGGATATATAATAGATACATTCTTGAGGAGAATGACAATAAAACAAATAATGGTCAGCATTGTCACTCCAAACTATTAGATGATAGTTTGAAAATGCCTAAACCATGCATAGGGTGATTGCTAAAGGCCATATAGGGACTTGAATAGGTGACATACAATATGAGACTACTACCCGAGCAACAAATCCAAGAGATTTCTCCGTGTAGACTTCTCATCAAGATCACCATGTAGAAATGAATTCTTGATGTCAAATTGAAACATCTAATGGTGAATAGTAGTTGCAATGGAAAAGAGAAGTTGAATAGATGTCTTTTGGCAACTAGGAAGAAAGTGTCAATATAATCTTAGCCATAGATTTGTATATATCCTTTGACAACCAAACAAGCTTTATAGCGACCAATTTTACCATCTGGTCTCTTTCAAGAGTGTAAAATCATTGACACCAACAATTGATTTGCCAGCTAGAAGAGGAACAGACTCGTAAGTACTAACTTTGAAGGACACATATCTCATCAATCATTTTGTCACCCCTTTAGGTGAGATAAAGCTTCACGTGGAGACTTAGGAATAGGAACAAAAGATGACAAGGGCAAACAAGTATATGTGTGGTGAAAGCTGACAATAAATTTAGTTAGTGTAGAGAAGGGTTATAGATGGAATTTGTACATTTTCGAATAACAATAGGTCAATCATTTCCAAAAAAACCGAATGTAGAATGGGAGGTAGTGTTAGGGAAAAATCAGGCATAGCCTCTACTATAATATTATTCATTGAAGATAGGTCTTGTATTGGAATTTCAATCGGTATGACATTATATATTTGAAGAAGGGTTGGAGAAGCATCCTGGGTTATGGAAGAGACATCTAATGGTGATGAAAGAAGATTGACAGTGGTGGGCAAGTGTATAGTATGGAACAAACTCAAAGAAAGAGATGTTAGCAAACACAAAATACCAATTAGGAAAGACTAAGGAGAATAATGATATTTTGCAAAGACAAATTTGAATGACGGAGAGAGTTTATCTTGACCAGGTGTGAGATTATGTACAAAACACATGCAACAAAAAATGTGAAAAAAAGACAATAAAGAGGGGAGCGAGGAAAAATGAGAGTAGGGCACCTGATTATTAAAGACAAATGACAACATCCGCTAATGAAATGACATGTTGTAAGTACAACATCCCCACAAAACTAGTGGTGAAGATGAGTATGCAGAAGTGTTTAAATAGTTTTTTAATAAGATGTCTGTTTTTTGCATTTGGTTATTCCATTGTGTTGAGGAGTATAAGGACTATAGCTTTCAAACCAGCCATGTCACTGGCTTGGCTAGGCCTAATGGGCCACCTAATACATTTATATTAAGTTGGCCCAATCCATTTTCTAAACGAGTTCTAATTTTTCGGCCTAGCTTGACCCTATGTCAAATCAATATACCATTCCAAAAATTATAGGTGATGCCTTAGCCCATCTTGATTGGCGTTAGGCAATGCTTGATGAAATAAGTGCTTTTCAGAACATTGGAACTTGGGAACTCGTTTCTTTATCTTCTAGGAAATCTGTTGTTGGTTGTAAGTGGATTTTTGCTATCAAAGTTAATCCTGATGGTACTATTGATCGTCCCAAAACTCATCTTATGGCTAAATGTTATACACAAATTTTTGGTTTAGACTATGGTGATACGTTTTCTCTAGTGGCAAAGATAGCTTATGTTCACTTATTCATAGCCATGACAATTCTTCAAAGATGACCTCTTTCTCACTTGGATGTCAAAAATGTTTTTATTATGGGGATTTCCAAGAAGAAATGTTTATGGAGCAACCTCTAGGTTCTGTTGCTCAGGGGGAGTCTTCTGGAATGTATGTGTCAACACAAATCTTTATATGGCCTTATGCAGTCTCCCAAGGCTTGGTTAGGAAAATTCAATAATGTTGTTCAACTGTTGGTATGACTCGCAGTGAAGTAGATCATTCAGTTTTTTAGTGTCACTCGAGTGTTGGATGTATACATCTAGTGGTATATGATGATTATATTATTCTTACAAGCAATGATCACCAAAACATCTCTCAAATAAAACAATGTATTTGTCACCACTTTCAGACTAAAGATTTTGGCAAACTCAGATATTTTTTGGGAATTGATGCAACACAATCCAACAATGGTATTGTTATCTCTCAAAAGAAGTATGCATCGGATATTTTGGAGGAAATTGGATTAATGAATTCAAAATCTGTTGACACATCCATGAATCCTAATGCCAAACTCCTACATAGTCAAGGGAGCCTCTCTTAAATCTTGAGAAGTATAGAAGATTAGTTGAAAAATTGAACTATTTTACTGTTACCTGTCCTGATATTTCATTTGCAGTTAGTGTGGTGAGTCAATTTCTTAATTCCTCATCTATTGATCATTGAAATGCATTCATTCGTATATTAAAATACATTAAAAGTTCTCATGAAAAAGACTTTCTATATGGTCACAATAACCATACTAAAGTTGTATGTTATTCATATGCTGATTAGGCAAGATCTTCATTTGATAGAAGATCCATTTCCAGATATTGTGTTCTTATTGGTGATAATTTTGATCTTTTGGAAGAGCAAGAAACATGTTATGACAAGATCTAGTGGTGAAACAAAATATAGAGTTATGGCCTCAGCCACCTATGAGATTATTTGACTTAAACATTTACTTAAAGAATTGCAATTTGGGAAGGTCACTCAAATGACACTCATATGTGATAACCAGACTACTCTTCATATTAGCTCAAATCCTGTCTTTTATGAAAGATCAAATATATTAAAATTGATTGTCATTTCATTCGAGAAAAGATTGTATCTGGAGACATCAAGACTGAGTTTGTTAATTCGAATGATCAATTAGTAGATATTTTCATTAAATCTTTACAAGGACCTAGAATTGATTATATTTGTAACAAGCTCGATACATACGATTTATATGTACAAGCTTGAGAAGAAGTGTTGAATGTAATGAGCTTAACCCATATTTTGTTATTCTGTTACTATTTCTACTTATAAATAAACAATCCTATGTGTGTATTTTACACAAGAGAGATTAATCTTATATTTACTTTTCTTTATTTTAATAATAGCATTACATAGTTGAACATCAATCTTTATCCATTACTCACGTTGCTAGGTAGGAACCGATTCAACAATTATAGTGAGATTGAATTTGTAGCCTAACCTAATTTCAGAAGCCCAAGTTAGACTAATCCATCTTCTCAATACTAACTATATGGCTAGAAAAAATGGAAGAACTTATGTAAGTTAATGTAGTGCTGGAAGACATGTTTTTTCCCTTGAAATATGGAAAACTATAATCTAAGGAGAGAAAAGTATATCAAACCACCAAACAAACTCAGATGTCGGTCATCAGGCATTGCCATGCACCGGTTGGAGTTGTGGTTGGAACATGGGAGAAGATGTGCAAGAGGGCACATAGATGGATGGCTTATGTTGGCCTTGGCGTTAGGATAGTTAGTTTGATAGACAGGCACGATACAAGCCCAACACTATGTATGTCGAAGCAAACAATGGTCATTAGTAACTCACATGAGGTGGCGCTAGAGTTGTGCATGTAAGCATGAGATAAAGATTCACCAAAAAAATCTTCAAGAAACAAGCGATCTACTAGGCCAACATGATTATAAAAAAGGCTCGGTATACCATCTTAAACTATAAGAAAGAGAGACATTAAACTAAAATTGTGTGTTTTTGAGAGAGCATGGATGTTGTATTTAGATTGAAAAGACGGAATCAATACAATTGAGACAAAGGTTTGCCAAAAAAATCTCAAGAGCTATTAGGTCTACTAAGCCAACATGGTTTTAGAAAAGGCTCTAGATACCATGTTAAATTAAAGGAAAGAGAGACAATATGCTAAAAGCGTGTTTTTTACAAAGCATGGATGTTTTATATAAATTGAAAAGACAAAATCAATACAATAAATAGAGGAGATTTAATATTCTCTAATAGTAAGATACGATACAGGAATAAATAAAACATTCCTAATAATACACAGTTTCAAGAACAGCTGGCATTTATTAGGTATCAAGGGAGGAGTGAGAAAAGAAACTTTGAATAATGTTTCCAATAAGATGTGATGTTTTACAATAAGATGTAATTTGATGAAAAAAACCTCGAGCAATCACTCCTAACTAAATAAGGAAATAAATTATACTCCCTCTTATCCTTAATATAAGACACATCTAATATAATCACAACATACCAAAAGTAATTAATTCAGTAGATTTTGTTGAAATTTTAAAACAACAGTACCAGTGTATCAAATTTACCCTCATTATTAATTAATTTTATTCTTTTCTTGCTATTTATTAATAAAAAAACAAACATTCATAATATTTAAAAGGGACAAACAAGAAAAAGAAATTTAGTGTTTAATAGAAACTATAAAATCCCTTATGAAAAGGACCAACACTTTTTTCTAAACTATGCCTTATATTAAGGACCGAAGGGAGTAAAATATATAAAAAAAAAAAAGAAAAAGAAAAAAAAAAAAAGAAAAAAA
>Ga0209700_105346_pt1 | contig 21745 bp, 27 predicted proteins | sample SiratroredBW_FD_187528 | JGI IMG/M metagenome (GOLD analysis project Ga0209700, IMG submission 187528) | Root nodule microbial communities of legume samples collected from California, USA - Siratro red BW (SPAdes) (version 2) | ecosystem: Host-associated > Plants > Roots > Nodule | place: USA... | reverse complement strand
TAATCTATGTTGGGTTTTTGAGAAAACCCTTTTGCTACTAATCTTGCCTTATACTTTTCTATCGATCCATCAGGATGATACTTTTTCTTGAAGATCCACTTACAACCAATAGGTTTTGCTCCTTTAGACAAATCTACTAAAGTCCAAGTGTTATTTTTCTTAATAGAAACAATTTCAGTCCTAATGCCCTTGTCCAAACGCTTAGCATCAGGAGCACTAATAGCTTTTGAAAAACTTAATGGTTCATTTCCAACAAGATAAGTATAAAAATCATCTCCATAGGAAGTTTCCTTTCTCTGTCTTTTACTTCTCCTCAAATCCTCACACATTGTATCACTAGCAATGTCTATAGGTTGTTCAGAAGTACTAGATGTTAAAAAAACTCAACATTTTTAGTTTCTACTATAGTATTACATTCAATTATTTCACTATTAAGAACAAGAAATCTATAGGTAGCACTATGTTCAGCATAACCTAAAAATAAGCAATCAGAAGTTTTAGAACCTATTTTCCTTTTCTTAGGATCAGATAACATCACTTTAGCTAAACACCCCCACACTCTTAAATATTTGAGATTAGGTTGAAAACCTTTCCACAACTCGTAGGGTGTTTTGCCAGTTTTCTTATCAGGTATTCTATTTTGCAAAAAACATTCTGTAAGAAGAGCTTCATCCCAAAGATTATCATGAGCATTAGAACTAATGAGCATAGCATTCATGATTTCTTTAAGAATCCTATTTTTTCTTTCATCTACTCCATTTGATTCAGGTGAATATGGTGGGGTTACTTCATGAATAATTCCTTTTTTAACACAATAATCATTAAATGAAACATATTCACCACCTCTATCTAATCTAATCCTTTTAATCTTCTTATCTAATTGATTTTCAACTTCAGTCTTATTAGAAAGAAACATATCAAAAACTTCATCTTTATGTTTTATTAATGTCAACACTCAATTTCGTTTAGGCAAATAAAAAAATTATTTTTGCAAATAAAAAAAGAAAAAAAGATAAAATAAAAGAGTAAAAATAAGAAAATAAAACTTTTTAATGTGTTATTTAGTTTCTTTGTCATTTAGGATAAATAATAAAAAGAACTTTGACTTTATAAATAAAGTTTGATTAAATAATAATAAAAAATAAAATAAAATGAAATTTGTAAAAAAATTGATAAAACAAAAAAAATGTGTTAGGTCTGTCTTAAAATAAATTGAATAGAAAAATTAAGTGAGCCCAATTGAACAAGGGGATTCATTTATAAAAAATAATTCTGATCCAGTTTGATAAAAATAAAAATAAAAAATATTTTCTGAAGCCCAATTTACTAAGAGATTATTAGAAATAAAAAATATTACTATTTATACCTCACTTCTCTATTAACTATGCTTTCCACATAAGTTCTAAGGTTCATAAAACTTCACTGTTCATTCACGTCCCTATGTAACTTTAGTGCCCTTTTAATTCTTTTAGTTAGTTTATTTCTCGTGATTAAAGACTCTTGATTAAGAATTGCAAATCTATTCTTTTTAGCTTTTTGCCTCCTCACACTTATCACATTTAGCTCTCATGCTAATGACATTTAACACTCATACATTCACCTGTTCCTCTTCACCTGTTCCTCTTCTTCATACGTTTCTCTACTTTACTTCATTTACTTTATTTCCTGGTGTAATTTTAAAAAATGAGTTAATACAAAGTGGCTAGAATAATTTATTTTTAATTAGAATCATGATTGAGAGTGTTATAGAGGGAGATGAAGGGGTTAACAAAAAATATAAAGAAATGACTGATTTGATTTTCATACGGACAGAATACATAGAAAACACAAGACAAAAAAATTATTATAGGTTGAATTACAATAATTGGAGCGAGAGTTATTCACAGAAGATTCATAATCTGCAATGGCATTGCAAGAGATCGTGGCTAAACATTGTTGTTTGGTCTTCAACGGGTATGTTTTATGTCAGCCTCTAAATAATTATATAATGTTGATTTGAGTGTACATGCTTGCTCTTTGTCTACATGATTTTGTTGGCTCTGCACTGGCAGTAATAACCTGTGTTACTTGTGCTACAATTCATTGTTGAACATGAAATTAGAAGTTAAAATGTGTTTTATACCTGTTAAATTGTTGTTATGCTATGCTCTCGATCTAAATTATTCATGCCATTAAAATGTTGCTATATACAGGTTCCTGTAATCATGTATTCATACTCGTTAAGAGGTCGTTGCCTTTGTCACGATCGCCTCCTCGTCAGGGTTATGTACGAGGCAAAATAACCATAGTCAGAATCATTTTAGAAATTCAGTCGAATTTACAGAATAAACCAAATTCTCAAACCCTTACAGAGCCCAATCAAACCAAACCTGCATTAACCAAATTTAGTTTCACCACCAATGCAAAATCCAGAAAATTCACACTCCAAAGCTTTGAATCCCGAAACCAATCGCAAAACCAATTCCAAATCAGAAAAATCCCTTCAAACAAATTCAAACATAAAACCCTCTTAAACAAAATAATCATTAGAAACAAAGTAACTCAGATATTCGCATAATAATTTGATTACAACCTTTTCCACCACTGCGAGAGGGTAATAACAAAACACCAAAACCATCAATCCCGAATCAGAAGAACCAAAAATGCTAGAATTAGAAATCAAACATAGAATTACATCCCCAAACATAAACTAGAAATAGCATTCCGAAAACTCCCAAAACAACATTTACTAGAACTATAAAACCCAAGAACCGTCCTAAAGAAACCACATAGCAAAGAAATTAAAATGATAAAAAAAAAAGAGAAGAAAGATTGAACCTTTAGTGTTTGATTCGTCACCGTCGAGGTGACCCTAAGCCACCGCGTTTGCGTGGCCACACTCCACCTCCACCGCCGCACGATAGCCTTACAAAATCAGTGCCGCATTCCCCCTCTGCACTTCTCTCAACTCTTCCCACTACAGCGACGCCTCCCAAAACAACTTCCAATTTATCCCATCAAACCCAAAGCATAAAAAAGTCCTCAAAACTGAAATTAGAAACCCTTGCCGGTTTAGGATTCCGCTTCATGACTTATGCCGCCGGTGATGACCGTGGTTCCCCTCACTGCCGCCGATGACCATTGTCGCATAAATAGCCCCGCGGTTAGTGAAGGTGCTCCCTAGTCTTTATTGCTAGCCCCCAATCAATTGGTATGATAAGCGGTTAGGCATGAAAGTTACCATTGAGACTTGGGTTAATTTTGATATTGATTGAAGCTTAAATAAAGCTTGAGGTTTACAGGAAAGTGATAACAAAAAAAGGGTAAAGGAAGGAGGTAGCGGTGCTGAAGCCCTCCTCATCTCTTCTAATCCTAATGTGAATCCTTAAAAACATGTATTTGTTTTTTATAAAAGTAATATAGTAATTATTTTTTAAAAAAAATAAATAAAGATATTGAACATATTTGAAAATACAAAATAAAAATTAAAAACACTTTCAACAAAAGTTTTAAAACCACATTTGCCTAATAAAAGGGTGAGGTAATGTGATAAGGGAAGGAGTAGGTTGGTACGGGAATTTACCCATGCCATCTAGGAAAAGAAAATTCATTAAATTTTAGTTGCATTCTTTACTTAACGCTAATAACTATTAATCAAATATTTATTGTTCTTATTTTGTTTTATTTGGGAATTATTCTTAATTATTTTTTATAATCGTTCTTGCAAATTTCATGAAATAAAACAGTAAATAAAAAAAAATAAAAGAGTTCGTGAAAAATAAAATATAATATACATATATATATATATGACACTTTAAAAAATATATATAAATAGTTTTCAAAAAAAACATAAAAAGTATAAAATAGTTCTTTAGAAAACTAAATATTTCTTAATAAAAAATGAAATTTTTAAAATAAAAAAAAGAAGATAAATACTAAAAATCACAACAAACCTATTTCAAATTAGAACTACGTGATCCTGATTTTTCTTTAGAAATACCAAGGTCAATCCTTGTCGGACTCAAAAAATAAAACATAAAAATTTATCTTTGTTATTATTTTGTTTGCTTATTGTTTATTCTTAGTCTGTATTTTTTGTAAATATATATTTATTCTTATTTGTTGTACTATTGTTAGGAAAAATAATATTTTGTAAAACCATACTTATTTCTATTCATTTAATTAAGGGTACCCTCTTAGTACGGACGTTGTGGGGGTGCTGACACCTCCCTCACACGTAACCGAATCCTGAATCTGGTTTGTAGGCATTTTTTTTTGGTTTATCTATAGTTTCCCATAAAAAGATATAGTGACGACTCCATTCTCAATTTAATTTTTTTTAAATTAATTTGTGATCGCCCTGTCGTAATTCCGGTTGCGACAGATGGCGACTCCACTGGGACATTTTAGAGAGTCAGGACAATTTAATTAATTGAGTAAAATTAGAGTGGTTTTCTAATGTTTATTTTTCCCTTTTCTGTTTATTACTTTTGTAAATAATATTTTTTGTTATTTACATTTGTGTATATATTGTTTATCATTTTTTAGGACTATTTATGTTCACATATCATGTTTTTATTTTTGTATATATTGCATGCTATGTATTTTAACTTGCAGTCCATGAGCGTATCCAGGTATGTAAATATTTTTGTGTTTTATGTTTGTTGTAATATTAAACCCTAGGGTAGAAGACATGCTATATATATCCGTCTGAGAATTTTCTGACTGTTTTGCAGGTGGGGTTTGGGTCTATATTTTTCTCCCTTCACACACATTTTATTTGCATATCATAAGTGGGGGCCTATACCCGGGGTCTGTGAAGCTTAGAAATAGAGGAGTCGCGTAGCAAGATTAGGGGATGTACTTCCTTTCCTGGTCATTGTGAAAGCTCTAGCTAGAGTCTGTTTGCTTTATTCCCATGTTTATAAAGGTCATCACTGACTGATGTGGATGTATGGTAGAGTGGGTCATGGCTCTAGTGACCTTTAATAGGAATTAAGGCAAAACTATCCTGTGTGAGAAGAGTCGCTTTCAGTTTAGGGTGCTAGCTTCACGATCTCTATATAGATCGCCTCTGGGGTCTCTCATTTTGTTCATGCTGAGAATGGTCTTAAGATTGACGGTTAACATTCGATGTAGGTCCCCGTCGTGGCGCATATTCGCATTCTAGGATGGGTTGAAACTTAAGTGCTAGTTTCCACTATCATTGATATAGTTTCTGTAACAGTTGCTTATCCCTGGGAACCTATAGGAGTTTACTTTTGTAGGTAGGATATGTCCTGCCTTCCTTTATGGAGTGGGTTATTGGATTTCCTTCCTAGGTCTGAGCTCATGTAAAAATCCTAGAACTCTACCCATTAGGTGAAACCATAATTAGGGCACTAAGGGAGAATTTTGCACCTCAATGGTCCACTTGTTATTTGTTGTACATATGAAACCCCATGAATCTTGAATAAAAAAAAATCAACATCATTTTCTTTGCATGCATTACAAAACAAAGATTGATATTTTAAAAAAAAAAATTGTGAGAACAGGCTAAGAACAATTTTCCTTTAAAAAAGATTAATTTGTAAAAAAAAATTAATCTCATTTATTTTCACATACTTTTTCAAAATACATATTCATTACATTACAAGCATTTTCCTTGTGGTATTTCAGTGAAACTAAAAGTGTGGAATACGTCATGGAACTTAACGTGAAATCTGGATTTGAGAGAAGTATTGCAGTACAAGGCTTGAAGAAGATAAGAGTCAAAGTGCTGAAGAGTGAATTGACTGTCCTCAGAAAACTAGGACAGAAGCTCAAGGCAGTGTAGAAGACTATATTCAGGAGTAGATATGGAAACTTGCTGGGTTGCTGGAAGTAGAGGTTCAGGAACCTGCCATTACTGCCCTGGCTCAGTATTATGATCCTCTACTAGGGTGTTTCACCTTTTGTGACTTTCAATTGGTGCCAACTTTTGAAGAATTCTCACAAATCCTGAACATGCTAACAAACAAGATGATGCCTTATCAGCACTTGGAACAACCTCTCTCCGTGTACACCCTATCTGAGATAATCAAAATACCTGTGAAGGAATTGAAGAAGGAATTTGTTGAGCTATGTGATATAAAGGGTTTTATTCTAAGCTTCTTATAAAGGCTTATATGGATGTTTTGGCCTTAGCTCTCTTTGGAGTTATGTTGTTCTCGAAGACTGATAGTTTTGTAGCTGATGCTGCTATCAAGGCCTTTTTAGCCTTGAAGACTCTTGCTGAAAATCCAGTTACTGCAATCTTGGCCGACAGTTACATAGCTCTTGATCAGTGTCACTCAGGGAAGAGAAAAATTGATAGTTTGCTACTTACCTACTTTGTTTGTTTGGCTAATTGCTCACTTCGAAGAAAGTGTTGTAGGTATTAAGTGTCCAGTGGAGTCAGTTAAGCAACAGGGGCCGGAGACCAAGGGAGCAAGTGAATGGGCTCAATGTCTGGCTGGTTTAACTTAAAAGAAAATCCAATGGTAGCCAGCATGGCAACAGAGAACATGTCTGGTGTACCAATGCTCTACAAGGGTTAATGTACCACTCATAGGTACTAAAGGTTGTATCTACTATAATCTTGTGCTTGCTCAAAGACAGTTTGGTTACCCGGCAGCAAGGGCTCCTATTTCTGTTGTTTTAGAACCTCTTTTAGTTCTTTATGAAGAGGGTTCATCAATTGAGTACTTCCAGAACTTCGAAGAGCTTGGGATAAGATGGTCATTCAGGGGAAGGACACTAGGCCTTGGACCATGGATAGTGAGAAATCATATGAAAGGTGGCTGGTGGAAAGAGTTTGGATGGTTAAGCTGCCCTTCAAGTTGTGTGTTCCTGAAGTACCAACGGAAGAGTTGGAGCAAGAACAAGAATCAGAAGAATCAAAAAAAGTCAAGCAGGTGAAATAAGAGGTGGATGAGCTGAAAGGGGAGAATGTCAGACTGACCAGTAAACTCTTTGATCTTCGTCACATCTATGATAGCTTGGTGGAGGATTAAGAGAAAATTGTGAAGAAACAAAGAAGAGAGGAAAAACAAAATACAAATCTCAAACAAGACCTGACTGCTCTCAATGCCCGTTTAGAAGGTTTAATTCAGCAAAGAGATTAGGCTTTAGCTACAGAGAGACAGTGGATACAATGGTATGAGGAGATGGAGAAGGAACAAAAATTAATGTTTGACCAGATTCATAATTTCCAGATTCAAATTGATGAAATTGAGTATTTGATAAGAGAAGGGGATGATAAGGTAAGAAAGGAGCGTATGCGACGATTAGAAGAGGAGGTTAATTACTTAGCCAGGATTGTTCAATTTGAAGAACACTTGAAAGAGCATGAGCATATTACTAAACATTGGAAGACGTGTTTTTCCCAGCTAGCAGCTCTGGCTAATGGGGTCATAAATGGTGTTCCAAAAATGTTAAGGGAAGTTGGTACATCTTTGACGTTCCGTATGATACCAAAGGAAGTAGAAACCTTTTTGGATCACTGCGAGTGGCTGGTGGGTTTGATGAAGGATATGGTGGCTCGTAACAAGAATTAGATACTTTGTTTTTCTGTTTACTTTAAATAAGTGCAATAAGGATGTGATGGCTTGCAAAAAGAATTAGATTATTTAATCTTTATGTTGCTTTGTTCTTTTTTGCTTTAAATAAGTGTAATAAAGTTGTCATTTGACAACTCGTCTCCTAGTAATGAATAAAAGCAGATTCCTGCTAAGTCTCCATGAGTATTCCACATCTTTTTAGTTCTTGAATTTGCAGTCTTGACATTCATCTTGCATACTCTTGTAAATAAATAAAAAGAATAAAAATAATAAAAATTTATTTCTTTTGTAAAATAAAATAACAGAACTCGCATTCTTTGCATTCATGTTTTTATTTTGTATCTTGCATATTATTGTAAATAAATAAAAGTGAAATAAAATAAAAAAAGTTCATTTCTTTTGTAAAATAAAATAACAAAACTCGCATTCTTTGCATTCATGTTTTTTACTTTTTATTTTGCATACTCTTGTAAATAAATAAAAGAGAATAAAAATAAAAAAAATTCATTTCTTTTGTAAAATAAAATAATAGAACTCGCTTTCTTTGCATTCATGTTTTTATTTTTTGTTTTGCATAGTTTTGTAAATAAATAAAAGAGAATAAAAATAATTTTTTTTGCTAGTTCTTTTGTAAATAAAATAACAGAAAAGAATAACGGCTAAATTTTCACAACACCCGTATGGAACTCGTACAAATCGCAAAAGGATGGAAGAATTGGGTGCAGTAGCGGAATCCGTGAAAAATGATGTCAACCAATTGAAAGATCAGATGGGTCAAATCCTTAAAGCCTTAGTTTCTCTGAAAAACACTAGGGATAATTATGCAACCAGAAATGATGAAGTTACTTATTCTAATCCTGTGATGTTGTAGATTGGAGCACTTCAAACCAATACTGCTCAAGGAAATAGTCGATGCCCTCCATATGGTTTGTCTCCTAATTATACTCCACCTTATAAAAATGGGCATGGTGCTACAACTCCTAACATCATAGTTGACCCTTCTGGAATACCTATAAGTCAACCAGAGCTAATTCAAGTGCAACCAAGTGATAGACCCATACATGCCAATGTTGGGGCAACGGTCTTTACTGGAACACCATCGATTGTTCAAGTGGCAACAGGCGAAGGCGCACCAATAAGGCCAGCAGTTCAGAGATTACCTCAAGATGTTGAAGAATCTAAGACTAAGCTGGAATTCTTGGAGGAAAGGCTTAGAGCTATTGAAGGAGGTGGTAGTTTTGGATTTGGGGATATTGCTGGTTTATGCTTGGTATCTGATCTTGTGATTCCTCCCAAGTTCAAGGTACCTGAATTTGAGAAGTACAAAGGAACTTTTTGTCCCATGAACCATCTAACTATCTAATGCAGAAAGATAGCGGCGTATGTTGGGGATGAAAAATTGTTGATGCGCTTCTTCCAAGACAGCTTAGCAGACACTGCTCTAAGCTGGTATATGCGTCTAGAACCAGCTTGAATCAGATCATGGAATGAATTAGTGGATGTATTTTTGAAACAATACAAATATAATGTTGATATGACTCCTGGTAGACTGTAGCTTCAAAATATGTCAAAGAAGAATTCAGAAACCTTCAAGGAGTATACTCAAAGATGGAGGGAGTTGGCTGCGCGGGTATAACCGTTATTGCATGATAGAGAAATAGTGACAATGTTCATGAGTATGTTACAGTCCCCTTTCTATGAACATATCCAACTTTGCTGATATTGTAATCATTGGAGAAAGAATAAAGCTTGGGTGGAAAACTGGAAAAATAACTCAAGGCTCATCCGCAACCTCTACTGGCAAAAAGTTCGGATTCAATTCTGGTAAAAAGAAGGAGAGTGATGGTCAGGTAGCCTCGACCACAGTTCATTATCCCTCAACTAACTACAAGGCTAATACAACTCCAGGGAATCAGCAACACTTTCAAGTCCCTTGGCCAAATTGGAAAAATGAAGGGGGATCAAACTCTAATCAACCTTAGGGTCAACATTCATTTCAGAGAAGAGAGCAAGTTCAATTTACTCCAATTCCAGTATCATACACAGAGCTCCTTCCAACTCTCCTTTAAAGAGCTATGGTTACGATATGTCCCTTGAAACCCTTGCAACCTCCTTATTCCAAGTTTTATGATGCCAATGCCAAATGTGATTATCATGGTGGGGCAATGGGACATTCCATTGAGAACTGCAAAGCTTTCAAATTGAAAGTTCAGTCCTTAATAGACAATGGGTGGCTGACATTCCAAGAAAATAAGCCGAATGTTGATAAGAACCCTTTATCGGGACATGCAGGACCTTCCATAAATACTCTTATAAGTGAAGAAGGTCAAGGGTTGATAAGAATTGTTGGAGATATCAAGAGTCCCCTAAAAGATGTCTTTTCTTTGATTTACCAAATGGGTTATTTCAAACCTATGAACAAGTCAGATGCTTTGTGTGGGTTGCATGCTAGTAATGGTCATTCCATTAAAGAGTGTTCTGAATTCAAAGATTTTCTACAGGATTTGATGAATCAACACCTATTGCAGATTAGCCATCAAAAGAAAGAAGAATAAGTGTTTGTTCAAATTGGTGAAGAATCAGGCATATCAAAACCCGAACCACTGGTGATACATGTCACTAGAGAAATAGTAGTGCCTGTAGGAGTGCATCCTATGGTGATCCAAGTTCCATCTCCTTTACCATACAAAAGTGATAAGGCAGTTCCTTGGAAATATGGAATTAATGTTCTAAAACAAGAACCTAAAATAGATTAAAAGACTGAAGTTTCAGATACTGTCAAAGTGACTGTGGATAATATCACTAGAATTGGGGGAATGACAATAAGTGATAGGAGTCATGAAAAAGTCAACGAAGAAGAGATAGGAGTCATGAAAAAGTCAACGAAGAAGTGACTATGGAGACAACCAGAAATTTCTTAAAAGGCAAAGCTCCTCAAAATGATCAAGAGAAGGAAGGGAATGAGAAGAAGGAAATCTCTAATGAAAAAGCATGTGAATTTCTAAGATTCATACAACAAAGTGAGTATAAGGTGGTAGATCAACTAAATCAAATGCCAGCTAGAATTTCACTATTGGAGTTATTGATGCATTCCACTTCTCACCGGAAATTGTTGATGAAAATCCTTAATAGAGTTCATGTTGAACGAGGCATTTCCCTAGACTAGTTTGAAGGTATTGTTAGTCACATCACTGCTAATGATTATCTTACTTTCACTGAAGAGGAAATACCTACAGAAGGGAAGGGTCATAACAAAGCTCTGCATATTTCTGTAAAATGCATGGATCATGTCCTGGCTAGAGTGCTTATTAACAATGGATCATCTCTGAATGTGATGCCAAAAACTACACTTGACAAATTACCCTGTGATGGAGCTCATCTGCGCCCAAGCACCATGATTGTCTGAGCTTTTGATGGAAGTAGACGAGAGGTTATGGGTGAAATTGAGTTACCCATTAAAGTGGGACCATGTACTTTTCAAGTAACATTTCAAGTGATGGACATCCTTCCTGCCTACAGCTGTTTGCTTGGGCGCCCTTGGATTCATACTGCTGGAGTTGTACCTTCCACCTTTCACCAAAATCTCAAGTTTGTGGTTAATGATAAGCTAATAATAGTTTTTGGAGAAGAAGATCTACTTGTGAGCAAGCCACTATCCTCTCCCTATGTTGAAGTTTCTGAAGAAGCTCTTGAAACTTCTTTCCAAGCTTTGGAGATTGTGGGAATGATGTATGTGGAACCTCCTAGGGCCAATCCGTGCTTGTCAAATGCATCATTGATGATGGCAAAATTTATGATGAAGGAAGGATACAAATATGGACAGGGACGGGGCAAAAATGGTTAAGGAGTTGTTCATCCACTGAAGTTGACTGAAAACAAAGGAAGGTATGGATTGGGGGTATAAACCAACCTGGGAAGATAAGAAGAAGATGATAGACGTAAAGAAAGAAAGAAACATAGCCAAGCTGAGAGGCTACAAGCTGAAAGAAAAAGGAATTACTTTGTGCGACATAAATCAGACTTTTCGAAGTTCTGGATGATCAATTCTGACCAAGTAGCAATGACTAAAGAAATGCTGGAAGATGAATAGCCGAGTCTTGCGCAAATTAACAATTGGGAGTTCAAAAAATTACCTATGGTGTATACCACTTAAGAGATATGCGATGATTTTGAAAATTCAAAAATTTTGTGTCCAAATTTTACTCTCCCTGTCGATGATACGGAAAATGATTATGATGAAGACTATGAAACTTTTCCAGAACTGTTGAGATTAGTGGAACAAGAAACAAAAGAAATAACGCCACATCAGGAGGAAATAAAGATAATCAATTTGGGAGAAGAAGGAGAAGAGAAGCAAGTCAAGATTGGCACCACTATGATAGAAGAAATGAAAAAGCAGTTGCATACTCTTTTGCAAGAATTCAAGGATGTTTTTGCCTGGTCTTATCAAGATATGCTTTGTCTAGATCTTGATATAGTACAACATAAATTACCTCTGAAGCCTGAATGTCCTCCAATTAAGTAGAAATTAAGAAGAATGAAACATGAAATGGCATTAAAGATAAAAGAAGTTGAAAAGCAATTTAATGCGAGTTTTTTGGCGGTTTCCAAATACCTCCAATGGGTGGAAAATGTTGTGCCTGTGCTAAAGAAAGATGAAAAAGTACGAATGTGTGTGGATTATCGGGATTTGAATAGAGCTAGTTTGAAAGATCATTTTCCACTTCCACATATTGACACTTTGGTTGACAACACTACTACCTCTTCATTGTATTCATTCACGGATGGATTTTTTTGAGTATAATTAGATCAAGATGGCACCTAAAGATATGGAGAAAACTACCTTCATCACGTTATGGGGTACTTTTTGTTATAAAGTAATGTCCTTTGGGCTTAAAAATGCTGGAGCAACATATCAGAGGGCCATGGTCACTCTTTTTCATGACATGATGCATAAGGAGATCGAAGTTTATGTCGATGATATGATCGCCAAATCCAAATTTGAGGAAGAGCATCTTGTTAATTTGAGAAAGCTATTTGAAAGATTGAGGAAGTTCAAGCTCAGATTAAATCCGACAAAATGTACTTTTGGTGTGAGATCTGGAAAGTTTCTAGGTTTCATTGTGAGTCAAAAGGGAATTGAAGTAGACCCAGAGAAGGTTCGTGCAATTCTAGAAATGCCACATCCTTGCACAAAAAAAGAGGTTTGAGGTTTCTTGGGGAGACTAAACTATATTGCCAGGTTTATTTCCCAATTAACTTCCACTTGTGAACTAATATTCAAGTTGCTACGTAAGAATCAAGCTATAGAGTGGAATGAAGACTGTCAAGAAGCTTTTGACAAAATTAAGCAATATTTACAAGAACCTCTTATACTGCGTCCGCTGGTTCTTGAGAGGCCTCTCATTTTGTATTTGACAATATTAGATGGATCAATGGGATGTGTCCTGGGTCAACATGATGAAACAAGAAGAAAAGAGCATGTTTTCTACTATCTGAGCAAGAGATTCATCGATTGCGAACAAAGATATTCTGTATTGGAACGAACTTGTTGTGCCTTAACTTGGGCCGTTCATAGATTAAGACAATACATGTTGAGTCATACTACATGGTTAATATCCAAAATCGATCCAATCAAATACATCTTTGAAAACCCTGCTCTCACCGGAAGAATAGCTCGATGGCAAATGTTGTTGTCAAAATATGATATATAATATGTTAATCAAAAGGCTATCAAGGGCAGTGCTCTAGTAGATTACTTGGCTCACCAACCTGTTGAGGATTATCAGCCTATGCAACCTGAATTTCCAGATGAATAAATTTTGTCTCTTTTTAAAGATGATGATGATGATACATGGGTTCTATTTTTTTATGGATCCTCTAATGCACTGGGGCATGGAATAGGGGCAGTGCTTATCTCCCCTGAAAGACAATATATACCCATGACAGCTAGATTATGCTTTGATTGTACCAACAATATAGTTGAATATGAGGTGTGTGTTATGGGGATTCAAGCTGCCATTGATTTTAAGGTAAAGAGTTTGAAGATATATGGTGATTCTACTCTTGTCACCCATTAGATAAGAGGAGAATGGGAGACTCGTGATCATAAATTAATCCCTTACCAGACATAGTCAAGGGTAGTTGGAATATTTTGACACAGTAACATTTCAGCATATTTCAAGAGAGGAGAATCAATTGGCTGACACTCTTGCTACTCTATCATCCATGTTTGAAATTAGTCAAGAGGGAGAGTTGCCTATGATCAAGATGAAGAGTCATGAACAACCTGCTTATTGTTCCTTCATAGAAGAGGAATCAGATGGCAAGCCATGGTACTTTGATATCAAGAGATACCTCAAAAGCAAAGAATATCCAGAGGAATCCAATGAAAATGACAAAAGAATGTTAAGAAGATTGGTTGCCAAGTTTGTGTTAAATGGAGATGTGTTATACAAAGGGAATCATGATATGATGCTCCTCGGATGCGTAGATGCAAAAGAAGCATAGTTGATTTTAAAGGAAGTCCACGAAGGAACCTTTGGAACTCACATGAATGGTCATTCAATGGCTAGAAAGATTTTGAGAGCAAGGTATTTCTAGCTGACTATGGAAAATGATTGTTGCATCTATGTAAGAAAATGTCATAAGTGTCAAGCATATACAGACAATATCAACGTCTCACCTACAACATTAAAGGTTCTATCCACACCTTGGCCATTTTCCATGTGGGGCATAGATGTTATTGGAGCTATTGAGCCGAAGGCTTCAAATGGACACCGCTTCATCTTGGTGGCAATAGATTACTTCATCAAATGGGTGGAAGCTGCTTCTTATGCCAATGTGACAAGAAAAGTAGTAACCAAATTCATTAAAAAGGAAATCATTTGCAGATATGGTCTACCTAGCAGAATCATTATTGATAATGCTACCAATTTAAATAACAAGATGATGTCTGAGCTATGTGAAGAATTCAAGATTTAACATCATAATTCTACTCCCTATCGTCTAGAAATGAATGGAGCAGTTGAAGCAGCAAACAAGAATATAAAGAAAGTCATCCAGAAAATGGTAGTGACATATAAAGATTGGCACGAGATGTTGCCTTTCGCTTTTGTATAGTTATCGTACTTCAGTAAGAACCTCAACTGGAGCAACACCATTCTCATGGTATATGGAATGGACGCAGTTCTCTCTTTTGAAGTAGAAATTCCTTCTTTGAGAGTACTGATGGAAACCCAATTAGAGGAAGTAGAATGGATTCAGGCCAGGCATGATCAGCTTAATCTCATTGATGGAAAAAGGTTGGCATCAGTATGTCATGGGCAGTTATACAAAAGAAGAATGAAAAGGGCATTTGATAAGAAGGTTCGCCCTAGAGAATTCCAAGAAGGTGAATTGGTGATGAAAAAGATCATATCAGTTCAAAAGGATAGTAGAGGGAAATAGATGTCTAATTATGAAGGTCCTTATGTGATAAAAAGGGCATTACCAGGAGGGGCATTAATTCTCCCAAGGATGGATGGGAAAGAGTTACCATTGCTAGTTAAGTCTGATTCGGTCAAAAGTTTTATGCTTAGTGTGATTCCGTAATGACAGGAAATTTTTGTATATAGTTTTTGTATAATTTTGTATTCCTTCATTTTTCCATTATGAAATTCAAAGTTTCATTTGGCATGTTTTATTTTTGTTTCACATGTTGTCGAAAATTTTTCAAAAATAGAAAATGTGGTGAGTCATTTGTTCATGGATAATTAAATTCATGAGATTGTAAATAATAATAAAATAAGGATCATTCAAGCACAATGCTTAATAAAAGTAAAAATCGGTTGTTCCAAGGAAACATTTTCATACATGATGCTTGCTACCTTTTTGGCCTTCCTAAGATTCCTAAAATCCCAAAAAGCCTCAAAATTCCTATAATCTCAAACAAAAGGATTTGCTTAAGTTGTTAGTTCTCTTATTTGGTTATTTTCTGAATCTCTAAACCTAGTTCTATGGGGGCATTTGAAAAAAAAAAACAAAAGTTCGTTAGATTGAAAACCCGAAAGGGCAATCCAAGCAAAAGATAGAAAAATAAATAAAAATAAATAAAAAAATGACACTTTCAAGAAGTCATTAATTTTGTTCCATTGTTAAACTCTTTGAAAAATCAAGCATTCGAAATGATATATGGCCATGTTTCTTCATCCCAAACACTTTTACACATCTTGTGCACCCTCTTTGAGCCAAAAATAAAATTTTCTTTCAAAAATACCTAAGCAAGGATCATCAACATGTCGAAACTCAGTTTAAGGATCTTAACGATGAAATTCATCAAAGAAAGAGAATGTCAAAAGCTCCTAATTCATTAAAGAATGAGTATTATCATAAACGAAAGTTCTACATCCGAAACTTTTGAAAAAGAAAACAAAGGAAAAATAGAAGAAAAAAAAATGAAAAAAAGGAAAAAAATAAATAAATAAGAAAAAAAGAAAAAAAAAGAAAAGAAAAAACAAAAAAGGAACATGATGATGGAAAGCTCATAGAAAAAGACCTTGACTATTTACAATATTGGTTTATGGGCCTTGTTAAACTTCTCAAGCCCACAAATAAATTTTGAACATTTATATACTTTTCTTCACAATCATGTAACCTCTGGTCACGTTACAAGCTTAATAAATTTCATATTGATTAAAAAGTGGTTGCAACGATTTTCATAAAGTTTAGCTTTGTAACAAGAGGACATGACTGATAATATGTGTTAAAAATAAGAAAAAAATGAAAAATGAAAGAAAAAATGAAAAAAAGAAAAATGAACGAAAAATGAAAAAAAAATGTATACTAGAATGCGTTTCTCAAAAGAGAGTCATCTATATACAGGTCAACTGAGAATGAAACATCAGAAGTAACACTAGGGCAATTTGATACCCTTGTCTTCCCTCACATATATCTCATCACATATACCAACTGGGACAATCTGATTTCCAGTACCTTTGCCTTCCCTCATCTCAAATTGGCGAATCTGGTTTCATTTGTACCCTTGTTACCCCATTTTTGTCACCTTACCAAAAGTAATTTTTCACACAAATCTCATCATTCCCCTTGTACATACAAACTGGGGCAGCTTGCATGAATTGTGTCAACACCCAATTTCGTCCGGACAAATAAAAATTATTTTTGCAAATATAAAATAAAAAAGATAAAATAAAAGAGTAAAAATAAGAAAATAAAACTTTTTATTTAGTTTCTTTTCCATTTAGGATAAATAATAAAGAGAACTTTGACTTTATAAATAAAATTTGATTAAATAATAATAAAAAATAAGATAAAATGAAATTTGTAAAAAAAAGTGATAAAACAAAAAAAGGTGATGGGTCTGTCTTAAAATAAATCATCAAACTTATCGTAGGAAATTCTGATTGAATGACCGCATAAAATTGTCTTAAACTATATTTACATATTCTGTTTTCTAATAAAATTCCAGGATTGATGATTGATTTTTAATTATCATTATAAAATTATAGGGACTGATTTGGTACTAGTTTTTAATTTTCTCTGATATCATCGTTATAAAATTTTAATATCAATGGATAGCAGGTTTCTAGCCCTTTCTAGAAGATAGGGAAACAGTTCTAAGATAATACTAGGCTACTACTTCATGACAACAAAAAATTCTTCTCATTTCTCACTCAGATATTTAAAAGATTTACAAACCAAATAGCTGGTCGTCCATGAAATCTGGAAACCTAATAGTAGCTTATCCAACAAGTCTTCATAGGTTAAATGCCTTGTGCCCCTATGTATGCTACTTATATTATTCTTTGTTGTTTCTTCGTGATATTATGAGTAGAATGGAATTATGAGTACAATGGAATAAATCGATCACTGCTAAAATGAAGATAATGATTGCTTTTAAAGATGTATTGTAACCTTTTATTTTTCTTCCCATTACAGCATATTGCAGGAAAATATAGGCAGGCGGGAAATTGATGCTGCTGGTTGCAAGACAGTCTATCTTTCTGAGTATGATTCTTTTGCATTCCAAAGTTTAATGGTTGCACATGGCCACTGTTCTTTCTTTTATTAGTTTAATATATCAAACACTTACTTTATAGAATCTTGTCGAGAGAAATGGCATATATTCATCTGATAGAATCCCCTTATGTGTATTAGCAAAACTGAGGAACACATACACATATTACATACATAGCATTTCATAAAGATGGACCCATGCTCATACAAAATATATCTAACACTCCTCCTCAAGTTAGGAGCATATAAATCATATGCACGAAGTTTGTTACATATATAGTCCATCATAGGGCCCTACAGTTGTTTGGTGCGGGTATTTGCCAATTGATCATTAGAATTAACAAATTGAGTTTTGATGTCTCTAGATAAAATCTTTTCTCGATGAAGTGATAATATTTTCGATATTTTTTTATCAGCATAATATATTTCGATATGTTTGGTCCTCTTGTGAAATACTAGATTCGAGGTAATATGAATAGTAGCTTGGTTATCACAAGTGAGAGTCATCTTTATACCTTTCCGAAATCTCAATTATTTAAGCAACTATTTGAGCTAGATAAGCTTACAAGAAGTAGAAGCCATTGTTTCATACTCTGCTTTTGCGCTAGATCTTGTCACTAAATTCTACTTATCTTGAAGTGGATCTTTTGTCAATAGATGGGACTGCCCTATCGGCATCCGAGTATCCCACAACTCGAGCATGGTTATTGTGTAGGGGTTCCTTTAATGTACTTTAGAGTGTGATTGTATTGCATTCCAATGTCTTGTACATCGAGAATTAAGAAATAGATTGACCACACAAAGCACAAAGGAGATGTTCAAATGAGTGATCATTAGGTGGTTTAGTTTCCAACAGTCTTCTTTATCTCTCAAGATTTGAACGTGACTCCCGCTAGCTTGGTAGAAGTTTAGCATTGGAATCCATAGGTGTCTCAATGAGTTTGAAATTCATTAGCCCTATCTCCTCTAAAATATCTACTAAAATTATGATTATTATTTAATTGTACAACTTTTATAAAGTTGTTTTTTTGGGTCTATGTACCTAGCCCATGGGTTGGTGTGAGAATCACAAAGGATTGTTGTTGTATCTTGTTGGTGTCTTCTAAGCACGTTTCTATCCTTGTATTCCTAGTTTGATGCACTTAGATAGCTAGTCAAGGCTGTCTCCTTGTGCCTTTTGGTTTTTCCTTTTCTTCTCAAATTTGTTTGTGGCTATTTGTTTTTGGAATGACTTATACTATTTATGCTCCTTTTTTTTTTTCTACTCCTACTATTACCATGACAACTAAACTGGACAAACTACTTTTGTTAGTCCATTCCTAGGTTAAGGATATCATGATCATTTGGAAAAGGTAGTCAATGTTGTTTTGAATGAAGATAAACCCCTACGGTAGAAACTGGACTTCAAGTTTTGTGGTATTCAATCAAACAAGATGTCTTAGAATTTGTTAATTCAAATAATTATATTTTTATTAAATTTTTACGGAAATTTAGAATTGATTATATTTGTAACTTGGGACTTAAGATTTATATATATACGATTTATATGTACTAGCTTTGATGAGAATCAAGAGCTGAAGTTTAACCAACCTCAACCACCTGTACAAATAAATAATTTAAAGGATGTTTTGCAAATTCCAAGTAGATCAATCACCAGGTCAAGGGCCCAAAAACTGAAAGAGGCATTGATTGGGCTAATTCAAGACATTTTGACTGCGCAAACAAAGTCTAAGATTGAATTGAAGCCTAATCACGTTCTTAATTTGATATGGGCTGATGAAGGAATTAAATGAAGGAGATTTGGGTTAAAAGCAAATCATTTGAAGAGAAGGACCCATAGAGAATGCATCTCCAGATTTAGTTTAAATGTAAATGGGCTATTTTGGGCTTAGGTTAAAATCTGAAGAGTCACCGATTATTTTGTGGGCATATTTTAAATTTTTTATTTTGATGTATTTTGATAAATTTTCCATAGGACTTAGAGTAGTCATGCTTAGTAAATTGTGTTTTTTCGTTTTCCCATTTGATGTAATAATTAGTCATTTAAAAGTGTGCCAAAAAGCTGCTGCTGCATTAAATTTGGAGGCTTCTAGGCTGTTGAAAAGTTAGGTTAGCTTTTTAGAAGCTCAAAGGTCTATTTAAATAAAAAAACACATGTAAACAGCAACTTTGAATGGGAAATACGAATTTGAATCTGAAAATTTCAGAAGTGAGAGTTTCTCTCTTGAGTTCTTCATTTGGACTTGTAACTTATCAAGGGCTGATCATCCTTGTGGCGTCTACCTTACTTTAGGGTCTTTGCTGCGTTTTCTTTTCCGCAAGATAAGGGTTCTAAGTAGATCATCCTAAATCTGAATACTTAGGGATCTTGGGACATTCAACTACTATTTATTGTGGGTTCTGGGGTTTATTCCTAACCGAGTTCACATCATTATAGCATTCCCTCTCTCCTCAAAAGGATTCGACCTCGAATCTTCGCCTGCATCATAAGGAGATAAATCAGCAACATTAAAAGTATCACTAACACTATACTTACCTAGGAGGTCAATTTTGTAAGCATTGTCATTTATTCTTTGAATCACTTGAAATGGTCCATCTCCTCTAGGAGCCAATTTGGATTTTCTTTGGGTTGGAAATCTTTCTTTTCTCATGTGCACCCATACCCAATCTCCTGGTTCAAATGTGATTTGTCTCCTTCCTTTATTGGCATGAGTTGCATATTGTTGATTTTTCTTTTCAATCTGTTGTTTAACTCGCTCATGGATTTCTTTCACCTTCTCAGCTTTCTTCTTACCATCAAGGCTTCTTTGTTCATTGACGGGTAATGGTATCAAATCTATAGGAGTTAACGGATTAAAACCATAAACTACTTCAAAAGGAGAAAGTTAGTAGATGAGTGCACAGTTCTGTTATAAGCAAATTCAGCATATGACAAACAATCTTCCCAATTTTTCAAATTCTTTTAAACAATGGTCTTAAGCAATTGAGACAAAGTTCTATTGACAACTTCGGTTTGACCATCTGTTTGTGGGTGATGTGAAGTAGAAAAAAGCAATTTTGTTCCAAGTTTTCCCCACAAAACCTTCCAAAAATGGCTAAGAAATCTTGTATCCCGATCAGATACAATACTTCTTGGCATTCCATGTAGTCTCACAATTTCTTTGAAAAACAATTCTACAACATGAACAGCATCATCAGTTTTGTGACAAGGAATAAAATGTGTCATTTTTGAAAACCTATTTATTACCACAAGAATTGAATCTCTACCCTTTTTTGACCTTGGCAACCCCACAACAAAATTCATGGATATTTCTACCCAAGTTTCATTAGGTACTGGTAAGGGTGTATACAATCCATGTGACAATACTTTTGATTTAGCTTTCTTACAAGTAATGCATCTATTACAAATTTTCTCAATATCATGCTTCATCTTAGGCCAAAAGAAATGTTCATGCAAAATGTCTAAAGTTCTTTTCACCCCGAAATGTCCCATTAATCCTCCCCCATGGACCTCCCTCACAAGCAACTCTCGCATAGAAGATTGCGGTACACATAATTTATTTTCTTTGAATAAGTAACTGTCAACTCTATGAAAATTCTTGAATGCCCCCTTTTCACATGCAACAAATATTTGTGCAAAATCAAAGTCTTGTTCATAAAATTCCTTTATATATTCAAAGCCAATTAACTTTGCATCAAGAGAAGTAAGTAAAACATACCTTCTTGATAAGGCATCAACAACAATATTTTCCTTACCTTTCTTGTATTTGATTGCATACGGAAAAGGCTTAATGAATTCCATCCATTTGGCATGCCTCTTGTTCAACTTGCTTTGACCCTTTATATGTTTTAGGGATTGATGATCAGTGTGGATCACAAACTATTTTGGCCAAAGATAGTGCTGCCAATTTTCTAAAGCCCTTACAAGTGCATAAAGCTCCTTGTCATAAGTTGGGTATTTTAGAGCTGCCCCATTCAATTTCTCACTGAAGTAGGCAATTGGTCTCCCTTCCTACATCAAAACAACACCTATACCTATAACGGATGCATCACATTCTATTTCAAATGTTTTGTTAAAATCTGGAAGTGACAAAACAGGTGCAGAACACAATTTATTTTTAAGATCCAAAAATGCATTATTTTGTTCTTCTCCCCATTTAAAACCAACAGATTTCTTGATAACCTCAGTTAAA
>Ga0209700_105345_pt1 | contig 21745 bp, 9 predicted proteins | sample SiratroredBW_FD_187528 | JGI IMG/M metagenome (GOLD analysis project Ga0209700, IMG submission 187528) | Root nodule microbial communities of legume samples collected from California, USA - Siratro red BW (SPAdes) (version 2) | ecosystem: Host-associated > Plants > Roots > Nodule | place: USA... | reverse complement strand
TAGAGACTAAAAATAAAAAAAAAACAAATATATTTCAGAGAAAATATATATTCGATTTTAAATTTATTTTTACTTTTTGTCTTTAAAATTGTTTTTATATGTAATCATCATCATTACATTGGCTCTATTAACTTCATATATTATCAAATTTTGTAATAAGAAATATTTCTTGGACAAACAAAAAGTCCAAAAATTTTTTAGAAACTATTTAATAAAACTAAGTTTTTTAGAAATAAAATATAAAATCATTTTTAGAAGCCAAAAGTTAGAGCAAAAACAGTTGGACCGAAAGAAAAAAATTCAAACATATCTCAAGAAGAAAAACTTATTTCAATATAATTTTTTAATGACAGTAATCAAGGTCATGCTTAGCATTTTTAGTCAGCTGTTAAAACTAAACTTTACTAAAAGTAGTCACAATTAAAAATTTTCGCCTCTCACCATTAATACATTTTTTTCTAAAAATAAACCACATTTAAGTAATTTTACTCACTCACGCATACATATTAAAATATTATTAGATGTACACATTTAATAATATGGGGTATTTGATGGCATTATATGTTTTTTTGTCCATACTTTTGTGTTGGACTTGTTAAAGCACAACACAAGCAACAAAGGAGCTTCATTTTCATAGTGAAGGGTGGGGTTGTGACCAAAATGCAAGTAGTGGCTTCATTTATTATTTATATTCAATAATTAAGATGAATTTTTCGTCCCATTTGGCTACTATTTTTGGTAGCATAAGCTTGTTGGGCACGAAAATGTCCTAGTACTTGCATAAACAAACAAACAAAGAAATTGGTTTCTTAATGCTATATCAATTTAAACATTATATTTATTCTATATTATTGTTCATCATTTATTGCGAATAAAAGTTAGTAATTACCTTACGGAATTGTGCTTCAAGAGTTGCTCATATTTGTGACTTGTCCAAACTTCGAAACAAGGACATTTTTACCTTATCTTAAATTTTGTGCATAAAAAAGTAATGTAATTGATTTTTTTGTTAGATATAAAATTTCACATCTTAAAAAATCATATTGCCAAAAAATAAAATTAAATAACAATATATTTGTTTCTTAATGAAGGAATGACGGATGAATTAGAGGACTTTAAAGATGGTACTTTCTCTTAGTGAACACGTATAGCATAAGAGTTTAATAATTTTAAAATAATATTAGTTTGAAAATTGTTAAATTATAATAAGAAGTAGAAAATGTCACTTTTTAAATATAATCGTTTTTTTACATTCATGTGAATTACATTTTAAAAAGAAAAAAAGTAAACTATTTTATTGAATTTAATTGATATCTAAAGATTTAAAAGTTATTTTCAGAAAAAAAAAATAGTACAGTTATTTTCTGGTACAAAAGGGAAGTTGAGTAAATGGATTAGGAAGAATTATTTAGACATGAGTAAATGAGACTTATTTGGTCATGTTATAAGTGTTGCTAAACTAAATAATAGTTGAGAAAGAAAAATCAGTTTTACAATCCTGATTAATAAGCTTTTTGGTAAAATAAACTAATAACTTTAGTTATTGAAAGTATTTTGAAAATGTACTACAAATCCTTTAGAACTTTAATTCTGGGATATATTAAATTATTGTTCTGAAATTTTGATTTTAAAAGCAATTGCTTCAGGAAATTTTATTCTCAAAGATTGTTCAAATACATTTTGAAATTAAAATTGAACAAAACGTTTTAATTGTGTTAATGTATGATAACATTTTGAAATTAAAATACCGGAATAAATAAAAATATATTTTACTTTATTTAAAATGAAATAGCAATTTGAAAATGAATAATACAATTAACAAGAAAAGGTGGTGTGATAATAATGACTTGAAAAATCGACGGCTTTAATTTAGGTATCTGACACTGACGTAAAAGAACAATTAAGCCCATCATGTTATTACAGGGCCCTCGGAAAAAGTTCCAGAACTGACTTTTACTTTCTGTACTCCTATATGTATCTCCTACACCCCCTACTTTTTAAACTACTATTTTGTCGTTTGTAATCTGTCTTCTTCAACCTCCAAAAACTTCATTTTACTCTCCACTCGTGCACTTTGAGCTCTTGTTTTGAATTATATTTGGCAAAGTATATTATCGGAGATAGAGGCTTTTGTGTAAGTTTAAGGTAGAAAAAACTTTATTAATTCTAGTGGCAGATTTCATAATTGAAAAGATAAATAATTGTATTATAGATTGCGTAATTTAAAAATAAATTATCGATATATAAATTTTTAGATTATATAATTCAGAATTTGATCATAATTATAATAGATTTAATTTTTAAAATAACATTTTAAGAGAAATATTTCTATTAAAATAATTTTATATTATATAATCCAAAATTTTAATTTTAATTTATGAATTGTAACCGTAGTTAAATAATTTCAGATCCATAACATACTTTGATATCATAACATACTTTGAGATAGGGATGACAATGAGATAGGATTGATTCGGTTTCACTTTTCCATTCTCATCTCCTAAGTAAAAGTTTATCTTCATCTACATAACCAATACGTATTAATTTTTTTTTTTTCATTTGCATCCACATAGGATAATAGGTACAACCACATATACCTCCTATTATTCCAATTATTAAATTTTACAAAAAAAGTAAAAACCACAATAAAGGAAACATGATATTTTCAAGGACTCAATATAAAAGGACATACATATTATTTTATCTAATAACAAATATTAAGAAAGAAATTATAATTATAAAAAATCTAAAATTAGAATATCAAATAACAATTGAATAAAGATCAAATAATCATTAAAAAGAGTAAAAATATCAAATGAGTGTTTTAGAAAAAACTAAGGACCTAAAAAAAATTAATATACATTTTTTAAGTTAATTAATAAATTAAAATTATTTTAGTAATTTAAAACAGAAAAAAGTATGAGAATCAGGATAACTATTAGGACGAGTATGGGAATGGAAACGAGTCGAACATGTACATATCTATCATTTTCCATATATCTAATTTTAAAATTTGGATATCATTCATACTCATATCCATATCTAATCAATGTGGGATTTTCTATGAAAATTGGATGTTCACTAGGGACGGGTCCACACAATATTGGGTAACCTAAGACTTTTTTATAATTTAAAATTATGCAATCCAAAAGAAGTTAAAATGTTTGTTGTTGGGTAGAAATTATTATGCACCGGAAAGTTGTAATGGTAATTATTTTTGAAAAAATGGGATAAAATATCAAACATATACATTTACTGCAATGGATGAATTCATGATATCATGAAAATTCAGCAATAGAGAGATTGATTAAAAGGGATTATAGTGAAGTTTTCATAAGATGATATATCCTAATGTTGTAATATATATGTAGGTGTTTTGTATACTAGATGACCTACTTGAATAGGTTCTTAGGATAGCATTTGACTATGGATGTATCATTGTTATATTAAGATATAATACAACAAATGTGCAATAAGAAAAAAAGACATACATTGTATAGTTTAGGTTGTGAAAGTGATGGAAAATATAAGCATTATAAAAAGATTTTACAACTCTCTTTAAGGGTGAGGTCGCGACTCGCTTCATGTGAGCTTGACGGAAGTAACAAACCATAGATCACAGCTTGAGGACGTGCATCGCGGGGCTGGCGACCCGACGAGGCTGTAGCGGAGGCAATGGATGTGCATGGCAGCCCTTGACCTACCGGGTGCAGTGGAGATTGGAGAAGTACATCAATATAATAATCCACATGGGCTTCTTCATGGGAGGACAGTGGGAGAACCAGACAGTATTTGCATATCACCCATGCTGCCTGAACGCCAACCAAATCTCTTTTGTATCCATGTTCACCCTCACTCAAACCCACAGAACCAAGGGCATATACTTGCATGAACTCCCCTTATAACAAAGGGCAACAACAGAAGGTTTTATTGATTATTACAAACTACAGGCACGTCGTGGTGGAGGTTGCTACGGCTGGAGGTCAGCCTCCGTCCACGGTGAGGACTCGCCGAAAGATGGTCCACCGCTTTTCGTGGAGGAGCTTCGGCAGCTCAATCTCGTGCCACAAGTCATCGGCTACGTGGACGCAGCTGGAGGTAATGTTGCTTTTCTCTAAAGAGTATGTGACGGGGCTTTTTTTCTATTTTATTGTATTTTTTATAATAATGTTTAAAATAAGTAGAAAAATATTTATTTATTAAAATGAGTAAAGCTAGATAGGATTTTACATTAAAAAATCTTTTAATGAAAACATGATTTCAGGTCAAATACAAGTGATTGGCAATTTCAATTAAAAATATTAATTAAAATCTATTTTTTATTAAACTTATTTTTTTAACTATTTTTTAATTATTTGACACTATATTTATTAAGTTTAACAATTAAAAAATAATAATAATTAACAAAATTGTTACATAACAATTAAGACAAACAAGTTTATTTTAATTTAAAACAAAATAATACAATGATAATAATAATAATAAGAATTTTAATTATATTTATATGAATTTAATTTAAATAATAATTTAATCATTATTTTTGAAGAAATAATAATAATAATATTCTAACAATTTTAATTAAAATAATAACAATAATAATGATTATTATAATTATAATATAATAACTTTTATAAATAAAAAATAATATTTAATAATATAATATCAATTATTTATGAATTGATGATGATGGTAGTTTATTTTAATTAAAATAATAACAATAATAATGATTATAATAATAATAATAACTTTTATAAGAAAATATAATAATATTTAATAATATAATATTACTTATTCTGTGACAATAAGTGAATCAAGTTGTAGTTATTTACTATCATTTCACTTATCAAGAAGAGACAATGAAAAGATTATAGTATGAACTAATAAGTGAATCAAGTTACAATTGTCCAGTATCATTTCACTTATCAGGAAAAGACAATAAAGATATTATAATATGAACTATTTATCAAATTATAATAAATCATCATCATCATTATATGATAAATAGTTGATATTATATTATTAAATATTATTTTTTTATTTATAAAAGTTATTATATTATAATTATAATAATCATTATTATTACTATTATTTAATTAAATTTGTTAGAATATTATTATTATTATTATTATTATTAAAATTAAATTCATATGAATATAATTAAAATTCTTATTATTATTACTATTATCATTATCTTATTTTATTTTAAATTAAAATAAACTTGTTTGTCTTAATTGTTCTGTAGTATTTTTGTTAATATTATTATTATTTAATTATTTTTTTAATTGTTAAACTTAATAAATATAGTGTCACATAATTAAAAAATAATTACAGAAAAATGAGTTTATTAAAAAATGAGATTTTAATTAATATTTTTAATTAAAATTATCAGCATATGAGTTGTATTTGATCAATTTAAAATTATGTCAAGATTAAAGAATCTCTTAATATAAAATTCTATCAAACTGACAAAATTTATCTATTTTAATAAATAAATATTTTTCTATTTATTTTATTTTGTACATTATTATAAAAAAGTATATCAAAATAAGAAAAAAAAACCCTATGACAGTGACTGCCTGGACCATCATAGCATTCCATAAGTTTGAGAAGAGTTTTAGGATCTATGTATGAAAGACAACGTTGATGACATAACGGAGACCTTGGACTGTGTTCACGGAAGTTGGCCACTTCCACAGTGTGGGTGATGTTGATCTCCCCATAACGGAAAGAACCTTGGGAATTGGACCTTGTAGCACATATCTTGAACCACAGTATTTGCAAATCTTTTGATATGTATGAGTAGGTTCGGTATGCTGTGATTTTAAAATCTAAGCATAGACATTCGGTGATCGATAAATGAAATAGAATATTAAAATATTAATTCTTGTATCCCGTAATGAGAAAAAGATATTAAGCACGACTCATCTTGACTTTTTCTCACTTTAACATTTGTAAAAGGCTTCACAAAGTATGAAAAAAAACAAGATCATGCTACATTTGCACTTGAATGAGAATCAATTTGCATCAAGCTACATAAAACCATAAATTAATATTAATTTACAAAGAAATTCTTAAACAGACAAAACGTCAGTACTACATAATATTTAGAATAACGTGAATATATGAGTACAAAATATATATATATATATATATATATATATATATATATAAACTAGGCTTCATCGTTTTAAAAATCAAAATTTTACCTCAACTACACCAATACAAATATTAAATAAAATAAATAAATTTACTTAAAGTGTGTCGGCCAAATTGACGCAAGTATATAACGTCGATCTAATAAAGATAATTTGATTTATTTTTATTTTTTTAAAAAAACAGTTTCAGAATTTGTAACAATCTTTGAGTGTATTATGCTGATGTTACTATTTAACTTTTTTTTTTTTTTGTGTTTTTTTGGATTGAGTCAACACTATTTGTGTTTACTATCTGGCCAATACAAATTTTCATAGTTATTTAATTGATTTTTTTTAGTATAAAGTGGTGTAGAATGGGTGTCTTAAACTAATAGACTAATGATGGACTAGACCGATGACATAATCCTGAAGTGATAAAGTAGATGATAAAGCACTATATAAGACATTGTCCTACATTTTTGCCAATAATAATATTGTTGGTCAGATCATAAAAATTATTATCTTTCTAAAGTAGGGAGATATAGAAGAATCATAATGTTAGTTTGTTGTCTAAAATGTTAGCACTATATCGTCATTATAAGTTAGAATAAGTCATGTTATTAAGTTTTATAATGAGATTATCATTATCGGTAGTTCAAAGTCTTAACTTGTAATAAGCTTTGAATTTCTTCATATCATATTGTGTGTAACATTTATAAGTTCTAAGAGATAATTTCTTCCTAAATTGTTCTTATCATTTTCATTGTATTTTTTTTATCTTTCTGGTTTGATTAATCTAGTTGTTTATCATCATCAATGTTTAGTTATATTATCATTAAGTAGTTCATGTATAATGACAGTTAAATCTTTTACTTCAATTATGTTATTGATACGACATTTATTATTTTATTATCTTATAATAATAATTTAATAGTAATTCATTAATTATATTGGACAAATTAATTATATTTTATTTTAAGTTAAACTTAACAATAAGATAAATTTATAATTTTACAATTTTATCTATTAAAAAATTATTTTATCAATCACATCTATCATATTTTTTAAATTTTTATAATTTTTGAGGAACTTTATTTTGAAGGAAATGAAAGTTTCATTAGAAAATTTTTAGGTTTAAGGGAAAGGAAACTTTGGAGATAACGAAGCTTCATTTTGAGGAGAAAGTCTTAGAAAAATTTTGCGTTTACATTATGAGAGATAATGAAATGTAAAAAATAATATTATGTATAAAACGACATTTGTAAATCTCGTTTCATACAATATAATATGACATTTTTTTTAAAATACCATATTAAAACCACCACTATATACATGATTTTTTGTAATGTCTTAATTTAAATATATATATATATATATATATATATATATATATATATATATATATATATATTCACTCTCATTTTAAATTCAAACACTATATGTTATTTTTTTTCTGTTTTTACTTACCTTAATTTTAATTATATTATTGATATTAATTTTGTTACTTACTAACTGATGGATAATTGTTTTAAATTTATTGGTTTTTAATTTAAAAAATAAAATGAATTTGAGCTTGCTCTTTCCAAACCATAAAAAGTTTAAGTAGTATGAACCCTGTCCATTTGGAGTAGAATAGCCAGACTTAAGCTTTGAGTGTCTACTCATTGGAAAATACCAATTTGGATTTTCAGTCTGCACGTTTATGTGCAGACTTTCCAATAAAATGAATGATGCTTGTGACGGTTAGTTTTTCAATAATTAATTATTTTTAGTTAATTAAAAATCTTTATTATATATATATATATATATATATATATATATACTAATAGATAGTAGTTTATTAATCAACATATTTTATTTATTGATTATTATTATGTTAATAAATTATTTTTTAAATATAATATTATTATATTATTCTCTAACATTGAAAACATAAAATAGAATATAAAGGAAAGAATTTAGATACGATTCATAATTATAGAGATAAAAATAATATTATATATTTTTTAATAATTCTTAAAAATAAAATATATTAGTTGGGAATCTTACCACTTCCATTACTGCCAAGGTGAATGCATGCTGGAACATGCTGTAAAATAAGGGGTTGAGTTTTCTTCCTTTTCTTAATTGTCTTTCTTGTGATTGCAAGACACATGTACTGACCATAAAGAAAAAGCAATATAAGAAAAAAAAAATCAATTTCAAGAAAGTAAACTGTTAAAGATAAAAGATAGTAAGAAGGTTGCCTAGGTTTCTATATTCAAGTCATTGATTGTTTTATTTGATTTAACCTTTATTTTAACATTTATTTCTCATTACTATTTTTTTTTCTAAAGGAATTCTATCCCTACGGAATTCTTTAATAAAAGTACTAATAATGAATAATAGTAGAAAATATAATTTATTGATATAGTAAATGTAAAATATAAATTTTATTTGCTTAATTACTTTTGTAATTATTTGTATATTATTAATTTTTTAATCTTAAAATATATTTAAGAGGAATTTGTAAAGATGTTTAATAATAAAAAGATAAAAGTATTTAAAATGATTATTAAAAAAATATTGTATGTTATAAATTTGTTGATAAAAAGTTAAAAATATTAATAATAAACATAGGAATAAAATTATTTATAATTTTTTTGAATATAATTGTTTTAGAATAATTATTTAATATAAAATTTATTCTATAGATCTACTTAAGTATATTATAAAATTAATATTATTCATTGATTATTATTAAATAAATTAATTATTTTTAAGTTAAATATTATTACATAATTTACTCATAATGAAAATATGAAAAATAACACAAATTTAAATGATTAAAAATGATTTTGTAATTATAATAGTTTTGTTGGTATCAAAATAATAAAAGGAAATATAAATTACGGATTAAAGAATGTATTTTTCTTATGTTTCAAAAATTTATCAAAAGAGTATATATAATATATTACATAAAATTTAAATATACAATAATTTTTTCATTTAAATTATAAGTCTGATTAAATTTTTTTAATACTAGTAATATTATTATTTTGAGATTATCGTATTGAGCTTTCTATTTATTGATTCTTTAAAGATAAAAAATTATTATTTTGAGATTTTTATATTTAAATTATATTTTATGATAAATTTGTTTATCTTATATATGAATAGTGGAATATCTTATATTTTTACTTACTTGGCACAAAGTTTTTATTAATCTTTTAAATGTTTTTGGGAGTAAATAGGTTTCATTTAATTTTTTCACATTAAGCTAACCCTAGAATCCTAAAATGTATATAAAGCGAACCCTAAAAACACCTCCGCCTCCTTACACTGTTTCACTTATTTCTTATGTCTGTTGTATTGCCCCCTAATCAGATCCACCAGACGAGAAACTCTATTCCGTTCTTCTTCTTCTCCTCTTTCATCTAGTTCTATGCCTCATTTCACTGTCAAGGTAAATGCTCTTTTCATTCACTTTTATGATTTTTGTTTTCCAGTTTTGGTTTTATGATGTGTGAAAGCTTCAACAACAGTAGCAAACATAAAAGACCAAAGATAAATTCTTGATCACTCATGTTGTTTTATTCTTTTTAACATTTTTATATTTTTTCTCAATATTAATTTTTTTCTTCTCTTTTATAGATTGAAAATGGACCTGTATTTTTAAGTTTGCAGACTACAGGATATTCTTAGAGGTAATAAGTTGTCTTTTCCTTGTGAAACCTTGATAAATGATAGTGGCTCTAACTAGCATCTTTCAATGTGGAAGGTATGAATACCAAAATTTTAATAAGTCTTTTAAAGTTATAAATTTATGGCTATTTTTTTCAGTTTTAATTAATTCATGTTATTTATCATTGTGACAGTAGTCTATCTCTACTGTAACTATATACAACAGATTGAGCTGATCTATTTTCAGAAAACTATCTCCACCATAAACTCTAACTATATGCAATAGATCAGCTGTTATATGTTCAGAAAACTTTAACTACATTCAATAGATCCAGCTGTTATATTTTCAGAAAACTCTAATAATAACTATATGCAATAGATTCAGCTTTTATATTTTCAGAAAACTTTAACTATATGCAATAGACCCTGCTGTTATATTTTCAGAAAACCCTAACTATAACTATAAGTAATAGATCCAGCTTTTATATTTTCAGAAGAACTGTAACTATATGCAATAGATCCAGCTGTTATATTTTCAGAAAACTCTAATTATAACTATATGGAACAGATCCAGCTTTTATATTTTCAGAAAAACTGTAACTACATGCGGTGATGATTAAAATAGAGATGAAGATGGATGATCTGACTTGATAGGGTTTATTTTTATGATTATAATTAATCTTTTAATCTTGAAAAATATTTAAAAAGAATTAGTATAAATTTTTAATAATACATTAAAAAGATAAAAATATTTAAAATGATTATTAAAATAGATTTTTGTGTTATAAATTTGGTGATAGAAGTTAAAGTTATTAATAGTCACAAAAAAATTAGATTTACCCATAGCAAAAACCCATAGATAATGACAAAATCCATAGGTAATAATATTAATAATGCTCATAATAGCATTAATAATAATCTTAAATAAGAATGATAATAATAATAAATAATGAAGAAAATAGAAGTATATGAAAATAATGTTAATAATTATAAATTTTAATCATATATAATAAAAAATAAAAATAAAAAAGTTTATGATATTAGTTATGGATTAATATTAGTGGGTAATCATATATAAAATTTTGTAAAAAATATATATATAAAATTTTGTAAAAAATATGAAATAAAATGACCTACCGATAAAAGTTCGTGAAAAATTTATATACGTCTTAATTATCTATGGATTTTGTACCGTTGGTAGTATGTGAGTAATGTCTAATACTTTTTATTAAAATCATAAATTTTTATTATTAATTTTTATTATATATGATTAAAATTTATAATTATTAAATTGTTTTTAATACACTTCTAATTTTCTCCATTATTTATTATTATTATCATTCTTATCTAGAATTATTGTTAGTGTTATTATGAGTATTAATAATATTATTACCAAATTGCAATTAGAAAAAATTGAATTCATAATCTTTGGTGAAGAAAGAAACTTTTAACCAATATGCGGGAAAAGTTACACGGTTATGTTATTATTATTTTTATGATTACTCTTATGAGTATGATTATTAATAAAATTATTATTATTAATATTATATTTATTTTTATTGAAAAAATAATAAAAATAATATTAATAATAATACTAATAATATCAATAAAACAATATTAATAAGATTCTTAATAATAATAATAATAATATTAATAGAATTTAAAATGTTGATAATAATAATAATAATAATAATAATAATAATAATAATAATTTTTATTTTCAAATTTTTTCCCATTTTTATGTGGGCTGTTTTATGTCACCGTAAGTTTGGTCTACGCTTCGTAGACTTCACGTCTCACACATTCTTCTTGCAGTTATGTGTTTTTTTAGTAAAATTAGTTTCCATCACTTGTTTATAAATAATTTTTGTAACCAACTTTATTGATTATTTATAAAATAAATATTTTTTCATAAGTATTAATAAATCTTTTTATTTTATTAAATCATATTTAGACTTATAATTAAATTGAATATTAATTATATTATAATATATATATATTTATTTTCTAACATAATTAACAGTTTACTGGTTTCATTTGTATTGTATTAATTTTTAGTTATTTGCCGTTGCATACTTTCATCAGTTAATTTTATGTTAATTTATTGTTGTTGGGTGTTTTTTGTCCTTTGTTCCTTCGTCAGATTTAATGTATCCTTTTCTTATAGTCTTAGCTATTGGGTGTTAGTTTCTTTAGGGCACAATTTGATGCTAATAGCGGAATAGTGTTGGTGCTTTTGGTCTGAATTTTGTGTAATTCCCTTCACTTTTCCCGTTCATGATTTTCTTGGATGTTTAAGGCAAATGGAAAACCTAAGCTATTTTGATGAGTATATCATTGCTTTTGGAAACAATTACTTAGCCAGAAACGTGGACTGAACTTTCAATATTTTTAATGATGATTGCAGCTTTTAGAAGTTAGATCTCAGTTTGCTTTTATAAATTTTGTTAATCAGCTTTATGCTTTATTAAACTTTATAAATTATTTTTTTTACCTCTTGTTTTCTTAAACAAATTTATTTATTTTTCACTCTTTATTCTTTTCAATTTTTCTTTTTACTTCTCATTTCTACAAAATCAGATTTAAAGTTCATATTTAATTATATCAAATTTATTTAAGAGGTTCATTCAGTTTAATTTTAACAGATATAACTAAATATTATTTTTTTAAAATTTTTTGTCATTATTAAATTAATATTAAATAATCATAATTACTTTTGCAGCTCTTATTTCTTTATTACATTACTTTATCTTATCTTTTTTAATATTTTTATATTCTTTTATACCTTTTATACTATAAAATACTGAACAAATTTTAACATATATCACTCAATTTTCTTTTTCTAATTTTATAACAATCAATTTTGTAATTATATATTTATAATTACTTTTTAACTTATTCTTTTATTTATAAAACTACATCTACCTTACCTTTTTTTTTCCTTTTCTTCATTTACATTTTTCTAATTCAATATTACTACTTTTTTTATTTCATATTATACACAAAAGACTTCAGTCCAATTTAACTTTAACACTTATCATAAAGGTTTTTTTTTTCTTAATTTATTTAGAAAAACTATTATTACTTACAACATTTTGTTTTCATTTTTATTTATTATTTTTATTACTATATATATAAACTAGGCTCCATCTTTTTAAAAATCAAAATTTTACTTAGACTACACTAGCACAAATATTAAATAAAATAAATAAATTTACAGTGTCGGCCAAATTGACGTAAAATAAATAAATAAATAAATATTTAACTTTTTTTTTATGTTTTTTTTGTTAAGCCAACACTATTTGTGTTTGCTATCTGGCTAACACAAATTTTCATATTTCACCGATTTTTTTTAGTGCAAAGTGGTGTAGTATAACACAAATTTTCATATTTCACCGAATTCTTTTAGTGCAAAGTGGTATAGTAAAAGTGTCTTAAACTAACAGATTAGTAATGGACTAGACTGATGACATAATGATGGAGTGATAAAGTAGACGATGAAACACTATATACTACATGTTTGTTTGCCAATAATAATATTTATTGTTGGTCAATCGTAGGGAGATATAGAGGAATGTTAGTTTGTTGTCTGAAGTGCTAGCACTATATCCTATTATGAGTGTCAATTTAAATAAAAGACAAAGCTCTCTTCTCTCTATTCAACTCGTTTTTTTCCCGTGGTGGGTTTCATTAGTGGTTACATCTACAGATTCTCAAAACTTAAAACAGTAGCTTTGCAGTATAGGGTGAGAAGAGTGCTTGTTTGTTATTGCTTTCCGTTCTGGTGGTTCTGTCTTTACAGAAGACGTACCCTTGGAGTTTTTGGAGGAACAATGAAGAATCCGAAGTATGACGGAAGGATTTATGATCGACAACAACGGCAACCTTCCCCCCTGGAACGTCACAACGTTCTTTTTCTCCCACTTTCCGAATAGCTATGGTGAGCGTGAAATGTGGGGCATTTTCCAAAGGTGGGGTAGATTAGCGGAGGTGTTCATCTCAAAGAAACTGAATAGAAGGGGTAACAGGTTTGGGTTCGTGAGATTCTACGATGTTAAAAATGCTGGTAAACTCGAAAAAGAATTAGAAGAGGCACTATGAAGCTGTTTGTCAATTTACCAAAGTATCGCAAGAATGAAGGTATCTTCAGGAAAACCCCAGTAACAGCATACCCAGTGTCCACTGCAGCTAAAGGGGAGAAGAAGGTGTTGAAGCAATGGAGAAAGAAGCCTGCGAATCTGATGCCAAAACAGAGTCAGGAGCCTAAACAACAACTTGTCGATAGTAATACTAGGAAAGGTATTGGCGATGACCGGAGAGGACGAAGAATTAAAACTACACCAGTTAACCTACCTTGGTTACATGAAAGTTGGGTGGGCACTACTTATGATTACCCATCTATGCCAACGATAAGGGAGTCACTCTTGAAGGAAGGTCTGGGGTGTGTCAAAGCTAGATATATGGGTGATAAGGAGGTATTATTATCTGCATCCACTGGAGCAAACATGGCACAAATAGTAAATGAAAACAGTTTAAGCTTAGGTAAGATCTTCGAATTCATTAAACCGTGGGGTAACGGGACGCAAGTGGGTAGTAAGGTGGTGTGGACTAGGTGTAGAGGCATTCCTCTCTAGTGCTGGACTGATGATTGCTTTCAGAAGATAGTTCATCCTATTGGATCAATCGTGGAGGTCGACGAGGCAACTAAAGGATGGGAGAGGATTGATTATGCCCGATTGAAGGTGCGAACAGCTATATCACTCAAGGTGGACATGGTGTCTGATATAATGAGCAATGATAACCTATGCCAAGTGTCAGTCATGGAGGAATGTGGGGCTGAAGAAAATGAGCACAGTAATGCTTGGCAAAGCAGCCATTTCCGCTCAAGTTCAAGCTCTGCGATTGGACGCCATCTGGTACGGTTGTCATAAGGTAAACCAATTGCAGACCGGATGGATGATTGATGGACCTAGTCCGGTTTGTAAATTTGAGATTAAGATAAGGGTGTCATTCGATTCGTATTTTTTCAAATTTTTTTTAAACTAACAAACTTTGTGCACTGTCACAGTTGAGGACCAAAGGAGTTGGTTAACTGTCACCTATCACCATCCAATTAAAATTAATGTACTTGAAAGTAAAAAAAGAAATAAGGAGACTCTTCTTTGACTATTCATTTGCCTTAATTAAATTAATTTAGTTTTATTTTAATTGAATTTGAAATTACACCCAATGAATTTGTGAAATGTAGTAGGAGAGAGGATAGATTCTTCATTTAAGATGGGGTTGGAAATTAAAATGAAAAATAAACACAGCAAAAGAAGAGACTCTTTATTTTTATTTTACTTTCAATTACATTAATTTTAATTGGGTGGTGATGGGTAACAACTAACCAACTCCTCTAATTCTCACCATATCTGTCATAGTGCATAAAGTTATTGTTAGTTTAAAAAAAATTGAAAAAATATGAACCGGATGACACCCTTATTTGGTTCATAAATTTGCAAACCGGATGAGGTCTACCCACAACCCATCCGGTTTGCAATTTTTTTACCTTATGACAACCGAACGGGGTGGTGTCCAGTTCACAACTTACAAACCGGATGACACCCCCCTCCAGTCCATCCGGTTAACAATTTATGAACCGGACGTCAGGATTTTCGGTTCTCAAATTTCAAAAAATGAGAACCGGATGGCCTCATCCGGGTGCCCTACCAGAAACTTCAAAAATCCACCAAAATAAAAAATTTTACCTTCCTGTCGCTCCTTATTGTTGATAAACAATGCACAACGGTTGGAATGTCTCCCCTACCATTGCTTAATAAAAGAAGGGTATTTGGGTAATTTCTATAAGGGCAGTTGTGAAATTAAAATTTTGTATGGGGGTGTAGGAAGAGGGTATGGGGGTGGAGGAAGAATTTGTCCAAATGTACATTAATATTGGGCTTCAGGCCCAAAGTGTGGCACAAAGCCAAGTTCATAATTTTTGTCTCCACAATAGGAGGGCAAAACAGTACTTTGGTGGCTAACCTAAGTATAGGTGACAACGCAACGCAACACGATTCACTGTCTCAAAACCTAAATTCTAATAATGGTTGCGATGTTCTTGCGGCGCATATTGGAGCAATTTCTTCTGCTAATGCTACGCCGGAGAAGGTGGAAAGTGTTATGGGGAAGGATGAATAGAGTGTTAGTTTCGAAGGACTGGTTAAAGCGTTGACCTAATACAAAACATATATTATGGTTAGGGAGGTTTCTGATCACTGTGCAATAGTAGTTAAGGAAAAGGTTTTAGATTGGGGACCTAAACCCTTTAAATTATTTGATGTATGGCAGAATGAGCAAGGTTTTAAGCAAGTTGTAAAGTCAGTATGGGATAAAAGAGAAAGTACTGGATGTAGGTTAGAGACACTTAAGGATAAATTGAAGGGTTTAAAAACAGAACTGAAAAAGTGGACTAGAGAGAAATGTTATAAGGACAAGAATAGGAAACTAGAGGTAATACAGGAAATAGAAAGATTGGACCAGAAGGATGAGGACTCGGGCTTAGAGGAGGTGCTGAGAAAGAGGAGAGTTGAACTCTTGAGTGTTTTGAACGAACTAAATGAGAAAGAAATGATGATTCTAAGGCAAAAATATAGAGTGGACTGGATAGTAAAGGGGGATAGAAATTCTAGGTATTTTCATTCAAGGATAAGATGGAGATGGAAAACAAATGAACTTAATGGTCTTATGTTTGATGGACAGTGGATTGATGAACCTAATTTGGTAAAAGGTTGTGTTAAGAGATTTATGGAGGAGAAATTTGCAGCTAAACAAGAGATGGGTTGGTCACTAGATGGGGTTCAATTTAAGTCATCTATGGACCAAAATTAGCAATTGTGTAAATGTGTGACAGAAGATGAGGTAGAGCAAGCGGTAGGTCAATGTGGGAGTACTAAGAGTCCTGGACCAAATGGTTTTAATTTTAACTTCATAAAGACAAATTGGGACACCATAGGGGATGAGTTTATTAAGTCAGTTCTTAGTTTCTTCGAGTTGGGGTTCATACCAAGGGGTTGCAATGCGTCTTTTGTTGCATTAATCCCTAAAAGGGGGAATCCAATGTCCCAGCATGATTTTAGGCTTATATCTCTAGTGGGGTGTGTTTATAAAGTTATTACTAAGATTTTGGCTAATAGGATTAAAAATGTTCTTCTTATATCTCTAGTGGGGTGTGTTTATAAAGTTATTACTAAGATTTTAGCTAATAGGATTAAAAATGTTCTTCCAAGCATTATAGATATACGTCAATCTGCATTTATTGGTGGAAGGGGATTATTGGATAGTGTCTTGGTGGCTACCGTAGTCGATTTTATGAAAAGGGAGAAGAAGAGTGGGGTGCTATTTAAGGTGGATTTTGAAAAAGCTTATGATTCAGTAGATTGGAAGTTTTTGTATTATATGATGGGAATATTGGGTTTTAATGAGAGATGGATTAAGTGGATAAGGGCTTGCTTGACATCAGTTACGGTATCAATATTAGTTAATGCAAGCCCTACTGATGAATTCAAGCCTAAGAGAGGGTTGAGGTAAGGGGACCCACTAGCACCATTTTTATTCTTGATAGTTGCAGAGGGAATGATGGGCTTAGATAGAGAAACATCGAGGAAAAAGTTGTTAGAAGGTATTGAAGTGGGATATAGGAGCGTGCAAATACAAATTCTCCAATTTACAGATGATACGTTATTCTTCTGCCAACCTACGTATCATAATATCTTGGTTATTAAGACTGAAAAATAAGGTTTAGACCGAGTTCAAGAGGGGGTGTGAATTGAAATTTGAAAACTTTTACAAATCTGATTTATTCTTGAAGTAGAGAATGAAAATTCTATATTCAATCGATTGACTGTGTAATTCTGAACTGTCAGGTAAACAATCAATTGAGCTTAGCGAAATATATCAGAGTTAAACCCAGAATTCAGTTAAACCCATAAACCAATTAAACCCAGAAATCAGTTTACAGTGCAAGATTGTGCTAACCCAGATTTAATATGTTTAAACACAATTCAGTATATTACATACAATCCAGAATCACAGTTGATTATACAAACAGATGTTCAGAGTATGATTAACAGTATGAACTGATTTTAATCCAGTTAATTTTAAAGATGGCAGCAGTGAATAAAGGCAATCAAGAAGAGTAGGGAGAAAAGCAAGAACACAGAATTTTTATCCTGGTTCACCCTTCCACAAGGGCTACGTCCAGTCCTTTGCAAACTAGCAAAGATTTCCACTAAAACAGATCACAAGATCAGTTTACAACCCTTGCTCCCAGCAAGTTACAAACTGCCCCCAGCAGTAAACCCACACCTCACTGAACCCCTCAGCTTGTGTGTAACCAGTGCAGAAACCCACTGCACCACAACACTTGCAGTCCGCAAGCAACACTGCTCCCAGCAGCACTCACCCTCTACTGAACCCTTCAGCAGATGCGAGACCAGTGCAGAACCCACTGCACCAACTCAATTACAAACCCAGTAATTGAAAACAGCAAACAGATTGCAAATCAACAGGATCAGAGAAGATAACAGAATGCTTCTACACAAAACAGATTACACAGAATGAAGATCAGGTGTAGAAGACTTAGCTTTGGTCCAGAACCAAAGTAGCAAGAACCTCACTTCAAGGATGCTTCAAAGATTCACGTTCTTGGAGGTTTCTTGATTTGAAAAGCTTTGCAAAAATGATGATCGCACAAAAGGGGCAATATCTCTCTTAGAAAAACTCAAGGAATGCTTTTCGAAAGTATTTGTTTTGATAATTCTGAAAGTGATGATTCTCATTCCTTTAAATACCCAAAATCAGTTTTAAAAATTGCTTAGCTGTCAAAATTCAATTAATTGAACAAACCATTCAATCGATTGAATTTGACCGTTAGTTTGACCCAGTCAAAGTTTTCAGTTGTAACAACCATAACTGTATTTCTGTTGTAACAGAAATAACTGTCACATTCAATTGATTGTTTTGGAAATTCAATCGATTGAAAACCTTTTTCCAGCAAAAATATTTTAGGTTATTTTTATTAAAAACAGTTTTAATAAAAATCTTTGTGAAACATTTTAGCACCTCAGAAGTGATGATCCATGCCACAAGTGATTAAGGACTAAGCCAATCACCAACACACAAACCCAACTAAGGACCAAGACTTAAACACCTAACTATCTTCATGTTGGCACAAAGTCTTCACTTGAATAATTCTGGTCCAGGTTGGTTCCAATAGATTCTTCATGAGACAGTCTTCATCAGCTTCATATGCTAAGCCTTGGTGCTCACAATAGTGACTTCATCAAATCACATGCTTAGCCTTGGTGCTAACAAAGACAATATTAAGATGTTTCAAATTGTGTTCAGGATTGAGGGTCAATTTTCGTAAAAGTCATGTTGAGGCAGTTGGAGTGAATACATAAAACCTTAAGTTCTTAGCGAAATGCATAAATTGTCCTACAATGGAGTTACCTTTAAAATACTTAGGTATGATAGTTGGAGGGAATCCTAGGAGAGAGAGGTTTTGGATTCCAATAATAGAAAAGATCAAATTGCACCTCTCAAGTTGGAAAGGTAAATTATTGTCTATGGTAGTGAGGATGTGTCTGGTAAAGTCGATGATTAATGTACTTCCTCTATTTTATCTATCTCTTTATAAAGCACCGGTTCCTCTATGCCAACAGATCAGGAAAATACATGAGGGTAAGAAAATTGCTTGGGTTGGGTGGGATAAAATTTGTAGACCGGAGGGAGAAGGTGGGTTGGGAATCAGGGTTATAGGAAAGTTTAACTATGCCTTAATTGCTAAATGGAAATGAAGGTTAGGAGTGGAAGATGGGGGCTTATGGAAGGAAGTCCTAGAGTCTAGATATGGCTCTTGGAGAAACTTGAACGTGGACTTAACAAACAAAAAGTGCTTTATATGGTGGAGAGATTTAGGAAGAGTGTGTAATTATGGCCCATTTAATAATTGGTTTGATGGTAATTTTATTTGGAAAGTTGGGGATGGCAAAACAATAAGGTTCTGGGAGGATAATTGGGTGGATGACCAATCACTCCAACAAAAATATCCAAGACTCTACATGTTGTCACTATGTAAGGACAAAACAGTGAAGGAGGTGAGTGATTGGGTTTGAGGGAATGATAATAGGAATGGTCGCTGTAAGTAGCAATTAACATGGCGTAGGGCAAGAATTGTGTGGGAGTTACAACTAGAGGAACAACTTCTGATGGATATTTCAAATATTCAATGGAATAGGGGGCTACAGGATAAGTGGCATTGGTTGGAAGAAGATCTAGGTGAGTATACGGTGAAATCTGGATACAAAATTTTAAATAAGGAAATAGGGACACAGAACAATGAAGTATTTGAGTTGATTTGGAGCCTTATGATGCCACCATCCGTTGCAGTTTGCCTATGGAGATTAGTACTAGATACGTTACCTACAAAAAGTAAACTCTCTAGGAGAGGAGTGGTAGTTAGTAACTTGGCGTGTCCAATGTGTCTAGAGGGAGAACAAACATCACAACATTTATTTTTTACATGTAGACTAGCTCAAGGTGTGTGAGATGCATGTGACAGATGGGTGGGAGTCAAGTCTGTTACGCATGTGAGTTCTATTATTCACTTGCAAAGTTTCCATTTAAATGAAATAAATGCAAGATCAAATAAAGTATGGAAAAGAATGTGGGCAACCATCGTAACAGAAATTTGGAGTCAGAGAAATAAAGTTGTGTTCTCTAATGGAAAGGCTGATTACTTAGAAATTTTCAGCTTTGCATAGATTAAATATTGGTCTTGGTGTAAGGCTTATAAGCCTAAAACTCATTTTCTTACGCTGAATGGTGTATCAGTCCTATTGATTGCCTAAAGCTTTGAGAAAGCAACTTTGGAATGACAAAGTGTGTAGACAGCGTTATTGAGTGTTGATGGACATAGTAAAGTTGTACAGGTGAGACATCGTGGATCAGGGAGAATTAGGTTTCTTATTTTGCAGGTAAAGCTCGTGCTGATGATGTAAAATAAGGATTTATGTTGTGTTGTTGGTGGTGTTAAGGATCACACATTTTATTCTAGAAGCCTAATAAGGAAGCTTACCGCTTTAGTATGCGGGAGTGGGCTAATTTGTACGTAAAAGTTGAAGGATGAGCATTGCATGTGGTACACTCAATGTTGGATTACTTATTTGAAGTGGGATACACATAATATGTCTTTTTATGGATCTTAATGTTGTGATGGTCAGGATTTGTAATTTGTATAAGGGTTGAACATCCCTGAAGTGTCTCCTTAATATATTTTTTATTCTTGGCTAGTAAAAAATAAAAAAAAAATCCTATTATGAGTTAGAATAAGTTATGTTATTGAGTTTTATAATGAGACTATCATTATTAGTGATTCAAAATCTTAACTTGTAATAAGCTTAAAATGTCTTCATATTACGTGTTTAACATTCACAAGTTCAAGATAACTTCTTCCTAACAATAAAATAAAGTTTTTATCATTTTTATTGATATCATTGTTTTCTTTATCCTTTTGGTTTGATTAATCCACTTGTTTATCATAGTCAATAATTCGTTTAGTTATATTATCATTAAGTAGTTCAACTCTTATAGTGCCAGTTAAACCTTTTACTTATTTAATTATGTTATTAATATGATATTTATTATTTTATTATCTTAAAATAATAATTTATCAATCACACTAAACAAATTAATTATATTTTATTTTAAATTAATTTTAATAATAAGGTAAATTTATAATTTTATAATTTTATCTATTAAAATATTTATTTTATTTATCATATTTTTTTATAAATTTTTATAATTTTATAATTTTTTATTTTTTATTATATTTCTCTTCATTAAAAAAAAAACACACACATATATATATATATATATATTTATTTATATTTTTATTTATATAT
>Ga0209700_105344_pt1 | contig 21746 bp, 16 predicted proteins | sample SiratroredBW_FD_187528 | JGI IMG/M metagenome (GOLD analysis project Ga0209700, IMG submission 187528) | Root nodule microbial communities of legume samples collected from California, USA - Siratro red BW (SPAdes) (version 2) | ecosystem: Host-associated > Plants > Roots > Nodule | place: USA... | reverse complement strand
CTACTATTAGAACAGTACTCACCATTGCTCTCTCTAAATCCTGGCCCATTCATCAACTGGATGTCCAGAACGCTTTTCTACATGGTGATCTTCATGAGACTGTTTATATGCATCAACCATTAGGTTTCCGTGATTCTCATCATCCAGATTATGTTTGTCGTCTGAAGAAATCACTCTATGGTCTCAAGCAAGCACCTAGGGCATGGTACCAACGCTTTGCAGACTATGTAACTATCATTGGATTTCGACATATCACATCAGACCACTCTCTCTTCATCTATCAACACCACTCTGACATGGCCTACATTCTTCTTTATGTGGACGACATCATTCTTATTACCTCTACTCATGTCCTTCGCAAATCAATTATGTCATTATTGGTTACTGAATTTGCAATGAAAGATCTTGGTCCGTTGAGTTACTTTCTGGGCATCGCTGTCTCTCGCCATTTTTCTCAGTCAAAGCACCTATGCTTCTAAAATCCTTGAGCGTGCTGGCATGACATCCTGCAAACCGACTGCCACACTTGTCGATACCAAACAGAAACTCAGCACGTCATCTGACACTCCTTATGAGGATCCCTCTCTCTATCGCAGTCTTGCAGGAGCCTTACAGTACCTCACATTCACTAGACCTGACATCTCATATGCGGTTCAGCAAATCTGTCTCCACATGTATGCACCCAAGACAGAACACATGCTTGCTCTCAAACGTATTCTTCGGTATGTCCAGGGCACCATACACTTTGGTCTACATTTATCACCATCCCCCATTACAAAACTCATCTCCTACACTGATGTTGATTGGGGTGGATGTCCTGACACCAGACGCTCCACATCTGGGTACTGTGTTTTTCTAGATGACAACCTTATATCTTGGTCTTCCAAAAGACAGCCCACTCTCTCCCGTTCCAGTGCAGAAGCAGAATACCGAGGTGTTGCTAATGTTGTATCTGAGTCATGTTGGCTTCGTAATCTCTTATTAGAGCTCCATTTTCCTATTCCTCAGGCCACTTTGGTGTATTGTGACAATGTCAGTGCAATTTATCTCTCTGGTAATCCTGTGCAACATTAGCGTACCAAGCACATTGAAATGGACATTCACTTTGTACAGGAAAAAGTCGCTCGTGGTCAGGCACGCGTACTTTATGTTCCATCTCGACATCAAATTGCAAATATCTTCACCAAAGGACTTCCTCGTATTCTCTTCGATGATTTCCGGACCAGTCTCAGCGTCCGTGAACCTCCCGCTTCGACTGCGGGGGTGTGATAGAATAGAATATTAAGAATATAATATTTTGTCATTATTGCTTATAATTAGTCCCTTGTAATTAGACTGTATGATAATTAGATAGTTGATTGACCGTTACACAATAGTTGTATATATGATATTCACATGAATGAGAAGAGACATAGGATTTCATTCTCTTACATGTTTTTCTGGCCACTTACAATCTCAAGAACCAATACTCCAAAACTAAAAACATCAGATTTCACTGAGAATTGTCCACGGATGACATACTCCGGTGCCATATATCCACTGCATGTCAACATGGACGACCTCATTAGCTCCATTACATATAAATATTACCAACTTAGTTAAGATCACCATTAGATATCGTTTTGTTTTAATTAAAGACAGTGATTCGTGTAAATGATTTGACATAGAACATCTTAATAATTACTAGGTTCCAACAACTCTACTCGTATTGGCGTGACTTTGATCCACTTCAAATAATCTTGCCATGCCAAAATCTGATATCTTAGGATGCATCTCTGCATTCAAAAGGATGTTGCTTGCTTTGAGATCTCGGTGAATAATCCTCACACTTGAATCCTCGTGAAGGTATAGAAGACCTCTAGCAATGCCTATTATAATTTTGTAGCGCTTTTCCCAATCCAATTGTTCACGCCTGTCTTGATCTTCAAACCAAAGCCAAGATATAATATTCCAAATGAGTTTGTAAACGATGAACAAGTGTTACAGTACTACCATAGCCAAAATTTTTTACTAACCAAATATGAAGAAGTCAAGGCTTTTGTTTGGTACGAATTCATAAACCAGAAGCCTTTCTCTTCTTTCCAAACAAAATCCCAGTAGCTTGACTAAATTTCGATGCTGAAGCTTGGCCACTAACAACACTTCATTCTTAAACTCTATGTCTCCTTGGAGAGAATTCTTAGACAACCTTTTTACTGCTATTTCCTGACCATCGGAGAGCCTACCCTGAAAGTTTAAAGTTGATGAATGTTGGTTAGGGCAACCAGTCTATGGGGTATACCACATTGTGTAGATGAGATTTTCATTTTGATGTGACACACAGTTATATTTACCTTGTAAACAGGTCCAAATCCTCCTTCTCCTGGCTTATTTGCATCAGAGAAGTTGTTGGTAGCATCCATGATACTGGCGAATTCCAACTGCATTGTCTTCGTTGTCTGAATTTCGTCATCATTTTCAGCTTCAATTGAGAATGAGTTGCAAGAATTTTAGTTCACTTTTGGAATAGGTAATTTGTTTTCGTGAATGATAGTACTTTTATGGGAACTAGATAGAACATATGGATGCAATATTATAAAATAAGCTGCTGTTAAGCCAATATTTACTACTCTTGAAAATTGTGCTTTATTATATGAACACCTACAAGTTGCAAGTGACTTTTCTTTCAGTTTATTTCTTACCGATTGTGATTGAACCATGCATTTTTTCAATGATGGAAGAAGTATTACATATTTCATTCCGCTAAAATATATAGTGACTAAAACTTGAAGAAATTAGTCAATTAGACAATTAGACTAAATAGATGGTTTTTTAATTTGTTGTTAGAGAGTGGCAACCACGGTAGACATTTCAGAGAGAATCCCATAGCTTACCTTCAAATTGTTTCCGAGAACTCCTCATTCTTAAATTGATGCAGCAGATAAGGTTGACTAGTAAGACGAAGGCATTAATTGTCCCAACTATTGCTATTACAGCTCCAGATACGTTTATCTTTCCTGCAAAATCCAATTCAGTCGATCTTATAAATGTATATTTCTAGGGATAAGGACAATTAGTCCTAATTCACCCCAAGTCTTAGCGAAATTTCCTTAAAAATGTGGTCCTCAACAAGTGAAAATTTTGTAGAAGTCGTGAAAATATCATAAGAAACTGCTTTAAGTTCAATTAGTATTTCACGTTACCTAGCATTTACCTTTTGTGGACGCCTGCGGTAGTGGTGGTGGTGATGCATGTGTTATTGCAGCATTGGTAGGATCATAGAAGGGGAATATCTCATATCTGATGACACAACTGGGTTTAAAAAATTTAGCACCTTTACTGCCATTACAACATTGTGGAATTTCTGAGATAGTCTCAGGCAGGCATTGCTCACAGTTGTTTCCTGAAAGGTCAGGTGTACACTGCACAAGACCAAATATACTCTTAAAGACTGATTCTGAAGCATTTGCTACAGCAAACTTACGCCGAGAGTCGGCTGATGAAGCTTGGCTTGTGAGGCTCTCTAGCAAGTTCTTCAGCACTTCATTGAAATTATCAACATCAGTTACATCATAGTTCCGCTTGTAGAATCCAGGTGTGGCTTCCATGGTGTTGAATATTGAGCGGTTTGAATAGCGTAACATGCAGTAGTCATACCACAAAATCGCCTCCTTCTGATTTGGACACAGTTTTGTGAGAAGGACTTTGGAATCATTCAAGCACATGCGGCAAGCTTCTGGCTTAGCATCTCCTCTGCACAGCCCAAGTGCGTTTACTCTGTCACTGTCTTGGCCATATGAAAATTTGTAGAAGCCATAGTCGATATCTGTGTTTGAAGAGAGGTTGGACAAAAGGGTGTTGAGGTTGTTCTTGTAGGTGCTGTTAGCAGTGTAATTACCCTTTTCATTCATACATTGGTGAAATTGAAATATTGATTTGGAGTTGCATTGAGATATGGATATGAGTAGGAGAAAGATAAAAAGAAATATGGGCATTCTGAAAAACAATGTCATAGTTGTGTGGTTGGAGAAAAGTATAGAGAAAGGAAGGGAAGTATGAAGATGGAAGCTTATGTAGAATATGACTTAAAACATTCACAATATTTAACTGTTCACGTGAAGGTCCGTGCATGTGATCGTTAATGCTTCGAAGATAAAAACAAGATTCCTCTGTTTACACGTTTACGCATATTGCCAATAGCCTCGTGTTACATACACTTACGACAAAACTTGCTTAGCCTCATGTTACACACAACACACGTATGACAGAATTTATCGAACCTAAAATAGAAACCATGGAAGTCAAAAGTTCTTAAGCTAAAAATTGACAAGTTATTCTTTAGGCCAAGTACTTTTATTACTGTCACATGCAACTTACGAAAAATTGGCAGGAGAACATATAGAATTGGGTTCGATTTCCACGACATCACTCCTCTCAAAAAAAAAAAAAAAAAATCTTCACTTGACTTTATTTGAATTTCTAATTTTTTTATTAAATACAATTTAATTCACTTTTTATCGGATTAGATTGAATGAAGAAAATTGGGTCATTAAATTTAAAATTTGTTATTTTGCTAAAATACGTAACTTTAAAATTTTTTTTTTAAATTTAAAATAATTTTCTTAAAAGTAGACAATATTATTTAATATTTGAATAATTGAATATTATTCAAATATTAAATTGATAACTGAACTTGGGATCAACACAAGAGTACGTCTGTTACAATTTATATTAGGAAAATTATAGTTTAATTTTACTGTACATCAATTACCTTCATTTCATAACTACTTTTTTTAATAAAATAATTTATTTAAATGTGAAATGAGTGTATTTAAATGTGGATATTATCGAAGTATCATAACTCTTTATATAGTAATCTCGTTCACTGAGTTTATGCTCTTAGCCACTGGATATGCCTCCTATAATTTTGTGTCGCTTTTCCCAATCCAGTTGTGTGCGCCTAACTTCATCTACGAAACCAAACCCAAGATACAATATTCTTAGCGAGTTAGAATGTTTGTAAATGAAGACTAGATGGTTCAGTTCTGTTAGTTTTGACTTACCAAATATGAAGAAATCGAGGCTTTTGTCGGGAACAAATTCATACACCTTAACTAAATTTAGGTGCTGAAGTTTGGCATCTAACATCACCTCATTCTTAAACTCAATGTCTCCTTGGAGGGAGTTCTTAGACAACCTTTTCACTGCAACATCCTCACCATTGGAGAGCTTACCCTCAAAATTTAAATTTTATGAATGTAAGTCAGGGTAACCCCTAGTGTAGCTTGGCCTGTGAGGCTAACTAGCAAGTTCCTCAACACTTGATTGAATTGATCAATATCTGTTGCATGGTGTTGAATAGTGAGCGGTTGGAATAGTCTAACATGCAATGGTAATAGGTAGAATACAAATTTTTATTTTTAGTATTTTTCGAATTATGGGGGTGCAAGAAGAAAAGTATGGAGGTGCAGCAAGAAGCATCCAATATTAAATTTGGAGTTAGCCCAATACTTGTGGAGCTTCTTTAGTATGCTACCCAACTTTTTCTCAAACTTATATTATCCTTTCTTACCTTTGGTGTGTCTTTCATTTTTTTTGAGGAAAAAAAAAAAAAAAAACAGGGGTCACCTCCTCATGATGTTCTTATGTACCATCTTCTGCACAATTTGGGATGGTTCAAATTTCATTTAGCAGACATCCGTCAGATACAATTACTCTAACCATTGAATCAACTACTAATATCAATGAGTATAAATGTCTTTGCTAAAAATTAATTACAAAAATTCCATAAAGAAACTATGCTAACTTAACAAACTAACATTTTAGATATCGTGTTTTGCTTTTATCATGATGGGGATTAATAATAAATAAGATATTCTTGTACAAATCAAACTAAATTTTGAAAACTTGTTAAGTTCTAAGAATCCAAAATCTAATGGAAATTAAACAATTTTTCGCATTATTTAAGTCAATAAAATAAATAAAATATTACCTACACTTTTTAACTTAAATAAATATTTTTAACCGCAAAAAATAAATTGAATAAAATGAAATATTATAAGAATGTTCCAATCTTTATATAGAATATAGAGCTTAAAAAGATAAAGTATCAATTACAAAACTAATCTACCAACTCAACATGATTAACTAATGCAATCACCATGCTCAAAGAGTCTCTAAGAAAGTTAGAATAAACATAATTTTAAAATGTTTCATTGTTAACAATCGATGCTAAGAAATATTTTTCACTCCATCTATCACACTTATCAATGCATTCAGTGTTGAGATAAATCATCATACTATAAATCTATACACAAAGTCAAGCATTGTTGATGTTTTGTGCTTAGCTTTTCCTTCTCAGTAGTTATTGGTACCTGTAAAACACAGACTTATGTTTCCTACAATTTACATTGTATTAGGCCTTAAGTCCTTACACACCGAGTTCTCACTGAAACCTCACTAGGCAGTTGTGATTACTAAACCAAAGGTTTGATTTGCCTCCTTGCTTACTTCCCATTACTAACTACAGCTATAGCCAACATACCATACAAATAATAAACAGAATGTTAATTATCACCTCACTTATTCCATCCACTGCCTAATTTCTCTGAATCGTTGCAGACATCCTAAATCCCTTAATTTATAGATTTCAGACATTGGAATGGACAAAAATATCAGTCATGGTAACTAAAATTAGCCCACTTTACTTTGTATTTTATCCATAACCACGTACAACTTTATTTCGATGATTCTATATTTCCCAAATTATTGCAACCTACATCCCTTTCTAAATCAAATTTTGGTTATTACTCAAACTCAACATGTAGACATTTTAAAAATTAGTATGCAATGAGTTATGTCTAATAGAATTAATCCTCACACATCTTTCACAATTGTCTCACACTGATTCCATGACCTTATAATCAATAAATAGACATTGTGTTGTTTCAACATAATCAAAGGGCACATAGTGCTATGTAAAACCAACATTCTCTTATTTGACATTAAATAATAATTAAATTTGATTCTAAATCTTAATGCAATGTAAAAATTCAATACAATTAGAAGGTAAAAAGCGAGATGATTACCATACAAGTGTTAAGGCATATAGAGGAGGTCATCTTACACTATGAGAAATCTCAATTTATTAAAATGAATATGATTCTAAAAAGAATACAAAAGAATAAATAAAATAAGTTTTGATACATTTTCAATTGATAGTGTAAAATCTCAAACTATCTAGGAATTATTTTACTTAAGGACATTTCGTTAATTGAATATATTGAACCTGAAATCAATTCTCCCTTAGCAATCCTTTGAATCATTCCACTTTGCTTAAAAGTTGTTGGTTCTCCTGGTAACGGTATCTCAGTTAAAGGACTATTGAGATATGAAACAACTTTTGTCATAGTAGGTCTATGATCGGGCTTCTCTTGTACACATAATAAACCAATTTGAATACATCTAATGACTTCATCATGATTGAAAAATCCGTTAATATCTTCATCTAATATACTTAATGGTGTTCCATTTCTCCATTGTCTCCATATCTACAATAATTTTATGAGAAATATATGAATTAATTACTTTTTCATAAATTAAAATAGAAAAATGTGCTAAATAGATACTCACATAACTTAAAAGGTAGTCATCATCATTATTATCATGGTCTTCATTGCTTGATAATACAAGAGGATAAATATTCCTTTTTGCACTAATGACTTCCAAGATGATAACTCCAAAACTAAAAACATCTGATTTTTCTGAAAAGTGTCCATGTTTTACATATTCTGGTGACATGTAACCACTGTTTAATAACAACAAGAATATTAAAAAAAAATACATAAGAACAACTAAAAAAAAGAAGCAAACATTTCAAACCATAGAAGAATATTAAATATTTATATGATATGAAAATATTCTTTTGAACAAAATTAAGAGAGTAAGATTTATGAATACTTACAAGGTTCCAACTACTCTCTTTGTGTTTCCTTGATCTTGATCTATAGCCATCATTCTTGCCATACCAAAATCTGAGATTTTTGGATTCATATTGTGATCTAACAACACATTACTTGGTTTGAGATCACGATGTATAACTTTCAACCTTGAATGTTCATGTAAATAAAGAATTCCTCGTGCAATTCCTTCAATAATCTTGTAACGTTCAAACCAATTCAATATTCTACCTTTACCAGTATCTATAAACATAAAAATTCAGTCAAAATAAATAAATAAAAGTTTATTTATCATCATGAAAATTTTAAAGTTTAATCTTAACCGGAGATGGAAATTGAAATTACATACCAAATAAAAAATAATCAAGACTTTTGTTGGGCACAAATTCGTAAATGAGCATTTTCTCCCTGGTTTCCAAGCAAAATCCTAATAATGTCACGAGATTTCTGTGCTGAAGTTTACCTACCAGCAAAACTTCATTCTTAAATTCTAGTACACCTTGTCCTGAACTTGGTGAAAGCTTTTTTACGGCTATTTCTCGTCCATCTATCAAAATTCCCTGAAATTATAAGTAATTAATTAACTATATATATATGTGTGAAAACATACATGGACATAATTTTTTATTGTTTTATTACCTTGTAAACTTCTCCAAATCCACCTTGTCCTATTTTGTTTTCAGCAGAAAACTTGTTTGTGGCTGCTTCCACTGTGAGCAAATTGAATTGCAGCAACTCCATCTTGGCTCTTTCATCTCCAACTGCAACATCATCAAGTCAAACAAATCCATACATCACTTATAGTCTTGCATACTTCACTATTTAACAACAATAATCACTACGTCATAAATTTTACTGACTAGTTTCATTTTTGCACATTTTATTGTCAACTTTTTTCTATTTCATTAATAGTTAAATTTCTGACGTAACGGTGATATGTCATCATAATTTAACCGATTGATAATATGCATGAAACTGAAAAGTTTGATAATAGAATACTTAAAAGAGGCATGGTACTTTGACCCTTAACATAGTAAAATTCAATCACATGACATTGAAATAAATTATTATTAGTGATTTTAGGCAGAATTTTACTACGTAAAAAAGTAGTAAAATTTGTAAAGTGAATAATTGAGTGATATAGTGACCAAACTTACAAAATCTGAGAATGGAAAATACTTCAAAAATTACTTACAATTTTCTCTTAGAAGACGAATCTTGTGATTTTTCCTTATTCTTCTGAATACAAAATAGCTGAGAGAGAGCAAGAGAATAATCGAAACGGAAGCAGCGACCGGAATCAAAACAACTTTTCGAGGTCCAGAATTTTGCTTTCCTGCATAAAGAGTTGTAGAGAAAACATCAAGCTTCGTAATTAAAAACGAAAAAAGAAAAACCAATAACTCAGATCATCTAAAGTAACCTGAAGGAGCAGGAGAAGGAACCAGTGGTGTTGATGGTGGTGTGAGTGTTGTGTTGTAAAACTGATAGAACTCGTATCTGATGTTACACCACGCAAGAAGAGCTCTTGCACCCTGTTTTCCTTCACAACACGCAGAAAAGAGAGTTCCGATACCATGTTTCAAACACGTCTCACACTGATCGTTCGAGGCGCTGGGCACGCACTGTACCATGCCGTACACTCGTCGCCACGACCCAACCCTATCCTCCGCTTCCCCGGTCGCGAATTTCTTCGTTGACTCCGAACTCACCGCATCCTCGACCAAAGCGTTCAACAACCCAGACAACGTTAGGTTAAAGTTTTCGAAATCCGAGGTAGACACGCTCTTGTTGTCCCACAGGTTCACTTTCGGGTCCATGCCCATGGGGTCGAACCAGTCGTTTGTGTAGGCCACCATGCACTGGTCGTACCATATTATGGACTCCGTTTGGTTGCGGCAGCGGCGTGTTATTTCCGAGGCGGCGGTGGCCACGCAGTCCTTACACGTGGTGGCGGAGACGTCGCCGCGGCAGAGGAAGACGCCGGCGGCGAGGTCTGAGGATGGAGAACCGATGGTGGTTTGGTAGGAGCCATCGCGGCCTAAGGAGGCGTTGGAGGAGAGAGAAGTGAGGAGTACTCTGAGATTAGTTTGGAATGCAGTGTTGAATTTATGAGTTGTGTTGGTTGGACAGAAATTGGCGGTGTAAGTGAGAGCTAACGATGAAGAAAACGATGAAGCAATTAATAAGAGCAAAGAATAAGTAGCACAGTCACTGGAAACAAACATCTTTCGCTTTTCATAAATGCTTTCGTTGAAGATGGGAATGGCATGTTAACCTTTTAACAGACATCTTTAGGTTTTCTTTTTTCTGTGTGAATGTAGAGAGGTAGTAGAAGAACCGTTCAAGATTGTATTTACTTCTTCTTGACTTTTAGTTTGCTTTTTCTCTTTCATTTATTTTTTAAATGTTTGCTCAGAAAATTGAAAAAAAGAAGCCATGTTGAAACAAAAATATAAAGTGAAGTAAACCATTTCCTTGATTTTGTATCAGAGTAAACTTTCTTAGAAGGTAAACGTTGAGTTGAGTTGAGTTTGGTATTAGGGCTTTTCCAACAAAGCCAAGTTTGAAACGGCACTAAGAAATGATAAGGAAGAAAGTTAGTAGAGGAGTGTAAACTCAATCGCTCGTGTTTGACTTCTGTTGGACAGAAATAGTAAATTAGTAATATAGAAAGAACTTAGCTGAAAATCATGATTATTGTATCTTAGTCCTTATGGATCACGAACCAATTTCTTTCTTAGAAAAATATCAACAATAACTTATTTCAACTTCTAAAATTTTCTTGAAGTTTTATACAGATTTATCATTTTATTTTTAAAATATTACATTATCTTTTAATATTATACTTACAGTTTTAAAAATCATATTATACTTATATTTCTTAATAACAGATAGTTTAAAACATATATAATTTATAAAATGTGAAAAAATATCATTATAATTTATTCAAATTTGGTGGTCTATGTTTGGTTTAGGTTGATCAATTTTCTCGTGTCAATGTCATCATTTTTATTTTCTATAAGAAGTTTGGCGAATCAACGGTGAAAGTGAGATGCGACGACTTTGGGAAAGGATTGAAATTTTAGAAGGAACAAACAATGACGGATGGTTGGGTCCAAAAAGAAATCATGAAAATGAGAAAAATAAGTACGAAAATCATAAATATTGATTACTTCAAGTCATGATTTACTAATATAAAATTGAAAGTAACTAGTTTTTCAACTAATCTTATAATTAAATAATTAAATTCTTCTACTTGGATTGTAATGGTAGCTAACGTAAAGCATAAGCAACAGCAATTTGTAAATCGCGATTTTGGGAAAGGAGTTGAATTTTGGATTGATCCTTTGGAAGACAATTTTATTTAATTATCGAAAAATTATATATTTGAATGAAGAGAAAAAAAATTTACTCGTCTAAGCTGTTTAATTTAAATAAAATATAAAAAACTAGAGAAAGCTTTTAAAAACTAGAATTATGAAAAGTTCATGCAAAATAGATTTAATTGGATCAATTTAAAAATAAAAAACAAAGCAATAATTTTTTTTTTCATTTTACTATAGGTCACTATTCTTAGTTTTATAAAATAATATATATTTAACACACAAATATCACAAGTTAAATGGATAATGTAAAAGTGATTAGATATTTACATAAAAGTTAAAATTTTTAAGTCAAAATTGCACGTATTACACAGTTAGAAAGAAATAATGAGTTTTAAGAATAGTTAAAATAAATAAATAGAATGTTTAACCAGAACTAAACTTAATCCACACTTAGTCGCCTATGCTTAAAGCTGGTTTAATAGAAAGTAGTCGCAGTGCTGCACTACAACTCGAATCAAAATACAAATGTTGTTAGTGGTTTTCACCTCTTCCGCAATTTTCGTGGGCCTCTCTATTTTAGGCCCATTCTTGCTATGGTGTACGAAATGTATAGCAAAATAGTAGCAATAGCCTAAAATTGGCATCTTAAAGTTTTTTTTTATTCAGAAAATAAAGAAAAAAGGAAAAAAAATAAATAAAATAAAAAGAAAACAGAAAGTGAAATGATCATTGATCTGTTTGGTGCAATAGTGAAATGCAAGAAAGATAACTTATTCGTCTCCTATTTAATTATGTGAAAAGTAATATGCACGTATATTAAATGACAGATTTTTCAAATAAAAAATAAATTTAATATAAATAAAGATATTGTTATTTTTATACTTACGGACAGCACTTTTTTTTTGGATGAATCGATAATATCTATCTTAGCCAGAAATCATGAACTAGAGCTGAAAGCACTGGCTCTAGGATAACTATAAACATCTATGATTCTGCTCTCTCAGATTTTAGCTTTTTTTTTCTTTTTTTTTTTTGAGGTAACGTTGGCAAGAAACTTATTTTATTTTATTTTCATTCTTACAAATAATTTAAAAAAATTACATTAATTTTAATTTATTTTTACTGCAAAAATTTGTATTGCAAATAATATAAATGATTCATTTTTCGTTTAACCATTTCCTAGTACATATTTGATGAAGAAAAGGTGTTACTTATCAGGAAGAAAATGTTATAACATAATATATTTTTCAAACTAAAAACATTTCCATCTTATGGAGAAGGTCATCGACATCAATAGTTATCATGAACAATTACACTTTTCTATCAAATGAAACAGTTATTGAATTTAAATAATGACAAGTTATCTATCACATTTTGTGAAAACTTAAGTTTACGATAAACGGAATATCAAATCAATGGAGATTTTAACTAGCTAGAATATACAATTTATTTATATACATCTCTATACATATACTACCGAGGGATAAATATGCTCACAGACATTTCATTATTTGATACTGCAGAACCTGAACTGGATCCTCCAACTAGCATCCTTTGAACTATTGCACTTTGATTAGAGGTTATAGGTTTTTCAGGAAATGGCAACTCAGATATAGAGCCACTGAGATATGAAACAATTTGTGTCATTGTAGGTCTGTCATCTGGCTTCTCTTGTACACATAATAAACCTATTTGGATGCATTTAACGACTTCATTGGGATTGCAAGATTCCTTAATATTTTGGTCTAATATGTCTAATGGCGTCTGATCCCTCCATTGATCCCAAGCCTGCAACAAGTTTATCAATCAAATATTAATTGGATCTTTGCTTTCTTTATGCCTAATTAGCATCAATTAATGTAAAATAATCTCCAAAAAAATAAGTACTTACATAACTCAAGAGGTCATCATGCTCTGAGAAAACATTTCTAGAATTCTTTTTGGCACTAATTATTTCTAGCATTATAACTCCAAAGCTAAAGACATCTGATTTCTCTGAGAAATGTCCATGCATGGCATATTCAGGCGACATATATCCGCTGAATCAAAATATCAACATAAAAAATAAGTATTTTTCAATAAATTATGTATTATTATAGACTAAATAAAAGTTGTGTTTGAAAAAAATACTTACTATGTTCCCACAATTCTATTTGTTTTTCCTTCATATTGATCTACTGCAACAATTCTTGCCATTCCAAAATCTGAAATCTTTGGATTCATATTGTTATCTAATAATACATTACTAGGTTTGAGATCACGATGTATAACTTTCAATCGTGAATGTTCATGTAAATATAAAATTCCTTGTGTAATTCCTTCAATAATTTTGTAACGTTCTGGCCACTTCATCTGACTACTTTTATAAGTATCTGCAAATGAAATATTTCATGTAAGATCAAAGAAAATGTAAAGAAGTATTTTTCAACAAAAAGAAGGATTTCAAAATTCAAACATATAACTTACCAAATAGAAATGAAATATTTCATGTAAGATCAAAGAAAATGTAAAGAAGTATTTTTGATGAAGCAGAAGGATTTCAAAGTTCAACCATAAATAGTAACTTACCAAATAGAAAGTAGTCGAGACTTTTATTAGGCACAAACTCATAAATAAGCAATTTTTCTTGAGCTCCCAAACAAAATCCTAACAATGTCACTAAATTTCTATGTTGAAGTTTTGCAATTAATAAAATCTCATTCTTGAATTCTGTTGCACCTTGGCCTGAACTATGAGAAAGTTTTTTAACTGCTATTTCTCGTCCATCTGGAAGGATACCCTAAAAGCACAAACAATTCAGGTTAAGTAAAAAAGAACAAACAAATAGAAACAAAACAAACACTTGCATATATTTTTATAATTACACTCTATCACCTTATAAACATCTCCAAATCCACCTTCACCTATCCTGTTCTCAAGTGAAAACTTCTTTGTGGCAACTTCCATTGTGGCCAAATCAAATTGTAACGATTCCAAAGTGGAACTTTCTTCCCCAACTAGGAACATCCGAGAGCTGAAATTAGTAATTTTAACCGTTTAAAGAAATGGAAAAGGGTCAGGCTTTCTTTTTCAGAGTACTTACAATTTTCCCGTAGAAGAGTATTGTATTTCTTCCTTGATCTTTTGAATATGAAATAGCAGAGACCACATAAGAGAATTATCGTCACAATAACAAGGGCAACAATGAAGATTACTCGTAATACATTATTGTTATTTCCTGCATAAAAAATTGCGCGAAAGAAAAAACAGGCTTTAGTAATTACAAAAGGAAAGAAAGAGGATTCAATATATATACATACACCTAAAAGCATGTCACTAACTATTTGGGATTCAACTAATCTTTATCAATATATTCCTTAACTTAATCATAAGGTAATTTCTCTGGTATCCTCTCTGAAATTCATGAAGATTAGTATGCTACGGTCACTTGAATTCAATTCACGAACCCTAACCAATTTTTCGAATTGATGAAGAGCAGTTCAATCTCATTCCGTCCAGTTCATCCAACGCACAACCAGTGACATCTTCTCTGTTTCATATTTGTAATCTCTCCGTCACCGTCGATGTTTCTGACGCCTCCAACACCGTCCTCATCATCGCTGGAAACTTTACTCGTCCAATATTTGTCTCCGTCGCCAGAATCCCTACACTGCCATCTCCGTTGTTTGCCGTTTTACAATTGCCTTCCAGCTCCTAACGTTGCAGCTCAGTCACCGTCGCTTCCATTTGCCACAGTGCCTGGAGCGACGTCAATTTTGCCGTTTGGAAGCGGCAATGACGAGGATGAAGGAGATGAGAGACATGTTTATCGTGTCTCAGCCACCGGAGAAGTTAGGGAGGAGAGACATTGTTATCGTTATCTCTTATGCTTTTGTTGAAAACTCACTGCCGCGAGGATTTACAAAATGATACTTCCATCCAATCAAATGTTTCTGATGCTCAGAAGAAACAGCGATAGCAATATATGTAGGATTCAATAGAAGTGCGGGGTTTTCCAAGATTTTCTATTCAGATGGCGATGGATGAAGCATGTGCTTTTCTATAACCTTTTACATGTTTCTATTAAAACCAGTTTTGTGCTTTCTTCTGCCACCGGAGACAGTAGCGATGATGACGATGATTGTTCCTCCATCGTCACTACCCCCTTCCGTCACGACACAACCAACATTGGATGAACTCGACGGGGGAGTTTGAGGCTGCTGTTGATCGATTTGAAAATTTGGAAATTAGGGTTCGATGATTCCAAACTAATGAGATGGAAAAACAAAATAATAATAATAATAATAGTAAAGTATAAAGTAAATTAATACAAAAAAAATTCTAGTATTAGTATTTCTACTTTCAGCAGGTACAATGAAATTATATGAAACACAGAGTAACATTGCTCGTTAATCTAAGTAAAGATAAATGGAATATATATGATCTTAATTAGAGGAACATCAAAATAGGTTCACACAAAAATTAGAGATTAGTGAACAGTGTAATACATTATACTCAGGTAATTTCATTAACATAAAAACTATTAATATATAAGAGTAAATATGTTATATATTTGTTAAAAAAAATACCTGATGAGGGTGCCGACGTGGCGGTTGTATTGTAAAACTGAAACAATTCGTATCTGACATTGCACCACGCAAGCAGAGCCCTGCCGTTCTGTTTTCCTTCGCAGCACGATGGAAGGGTTGAAACGCCGTTTTTCAAACATTCTTCGCACTGATTATTCGTCAAGTCCGGCTCGCACTCCGTCAGGGCGTACACCGTTCTCTGAGGCGAGGATCCGGCGAATTCTCTATCGCCGGTGGCGAATTTCCTCGCCGAATTAGAATTCGCAGTCTTTTCCACCAAATTGTCCAATAAGCCGAACAACGTACTGTTGAAGCTGTCCAAGTCGGAAGCGGATACGCTTTTATTGTCCGACAAGCTGGCTCCCGGTTCGATGGCGGTGGGGTTGAAGTAGCTGTTGGTGAAACGGAGCGTGCACTCGTCGTACCATATTATGGACTCTGTTTTGTTGGGGCAGAGTTGTGTTATTTCGGTGGCGGCGGTGGTGATGCAGTCGTTACACGTGGCGAGGGAGACGTCGCCGCGGCAGAGGAAATAGCCGCTGGCGACATTTGAGGTCCCCAAGCCCATGGCGGAGGCATAGGAGCCGTCGGATTGGGAAATGTTTGAGACGAGAGATTCGAGGAGGGTTTTGAGATTGGTTTCGAATGTTAGGCTGGAATTGTAGGACGCGTTGGTTGGGCAGTAATTGTAAACCGGAGTTGCAGAGGAACAAAACGGTTGAATTCCGAACAGACACAGGAACAGAAGAAAGGTTACATGGTTGTAGGAGATTGAGAGGAACATGTTGCGCGAAAACATTGTTTCGCGAACAACACAAGATTTTGGAATTGGAATAGTAAGTGTATTATTAAGTATAAATTGTAATTGTAAACTGGTAAACTCTCAGAATTTGTCTTTTACTCATACACTTGCAGCCTCATTTTTGGACAAATTGAAATTGGTCGTGCATCATATAGATCTAGAAGCAACCGCACAAAGACCCAGTCCACATATAAGAAAATTCAGAATGAAAGTTTGAAAAGCTACTTTATGGTTGTTATCAATGATTTCCCACGTTCAACTCCTTTTGTCAATTTTAGTCTCTATTTTAGCATGGTTTTCAAATTTTTATGCGATGATCTGGTTGTCCTAAACTTCTTTTCCCATCAATTGTGAAGTACATGTATTAGATTTCTTAAGTTCAAGTAAGTTTTTGGTATGCTGTCAAAATGTAAATTTTACTTACTGCTGTCAAGTTGATAATATAGACTGATTGACATTTTAGTCAGTTGCCAAACTGACCTATTTTAAAACCTTTTCTGAACAACAAAAACCAGAAATGAACGGCACTTGAAGTAGGATAAGGCTTAAGAAAGGACTTATAACAACCCTTCGCTGACCGCAGCCTCTTGTCGGCCCTACGCATGCATCATTTCTCACCTTCAAGGTACAGTAAATTGGAGTACTTTCTTAAATGTATGTGAGTTCAAACTTCGTTATTATATACAGAATAAGAATCAAATTTAAGTACAATACTTAAGGGATTTTAGGTATGATTCTCTAATTAAAATTTCATTTTAACAATCGATACAAACTTTAAATACCATTTTTTTAATCTTATTACTAAAATGAGATTCTAATATTAACTAATCAACAATACTACACACCTAAATTTTATCCGTAATATCATAGTCCAACGCTGTCAATTCCTTTGTATTAAATAACTTTATTAATTAAAAAGAATAACTTGAAAGTTTATTATGATAGCTAATAAATAATTTTAGATATAGAAATTTAAATAAATCGTAATAATATTATTAAATTATTTTCGTTTTTATTAGTTTAAAATAATTTTTTTAATTTTACCGTAAGGATAAATATTTTTTTTTTTACATAAATGATGCAATTCTATTTTGTTTATACTAAAATGGATATTTCTTTTTACGAAAATAATTATACATCCAAGCATACTTTGTCTTTGCATGAATATAAGACTTTTCTTTATTTTTTTTTATCTTCGAAATCTTGCTTAAATACACGACTTTCTAATTTTTTTTCTGAAATTGTCATAGGAAATGTAATTTATTATTGATATTTTATTTTTCAAATTTGGTAAAATCATGTTTAAAGTTACGATTTTAGGATTTTAGCTTTTTTGTATTTTAAAATAATTTCGTGTTATTTATCGGTAGAAGTCGTAAGTCGGGTCACGATCCCAACACATAAACTTTTAATTTACTTTTTAATTTTTTATAGAAGTTGTGGATTCGACCAAGATTTTAGCATAATTATTTTAATTTTTATAAAAGTTGTAGGTTAAGTCATGATTTTATTATAAGTTTGCTTTTCTAATTTTTAATAGAATCTGGAGAAGTTGGACATGAGACATAGGATTTATATTAAGTGTACTACATAAGCTACATTACATCAAATCTCAAAAAAGAAAAAAATATCAAAAATATTAATTTAAAAATGTTGAGTTGAAGAAATACTAAATTATCATAGGTATTAATATTTTTATTTTCTTTTATAAATTATGATAATAATACGTACAATTTCCATAATATTTCTTACAAAATTGTTATAGACTACGAAATGAAACAACCTAAAATTGAGGTCAAATTATTGGCTACGAGGTCAGAATTCTGATAAATCATTTTATGGATAAATGAAATACTAATCAAAAGTGGACACGTATATATGATGTAGGCAAAAAGTACTGTCACATGACAACTAATTTAATTGAATATATGAATTCTATTTTGAAGTATAAGAATATGTAATGATTGATTCTAAATTATGTAGATCAAACCCTTTCTCCAATAACTTAGTTAGATGCTTAAATCATATTATGAAAAAATATGCAAAAGATTGTCTACTAGAAACAAATTAATAATGTTAAGACGAGTTAAATTGATTAATGTGTGTTTATTATAATTGTTTTAATGATTTTATTTTAATCGATTTTATGATATTTCTTTATTTAGATTTTATATAAAAGGCCGTTTTGGACTTAAATGATACCGTGTGTTGTAAGTAGAATCATCTTATCGAACTTTCCATTAATAAAAATATTTTATTTAATCTAATTCTTGTTTTTCCTTACTTTCACATTTTTGAGAATTCAGAAAATATTTGAAAATGAACTTTTTAATAAAGACATTTTGGAGAAAATAATATAAAAATAAAATAAAACAATTGTTTATAAATTAAAATGAACTTATATACAAGTTAAACATAATAATTTAAAGAATCATATGATTTTATTGTTATAAATTAATTTGTGTAAAAAATTATTTTAATTTATTAACAAGTCAATTTCAATTCTTTTTTCTTTCTTATAGACTTTAGGAAAAGTTAGTCCCAACATACTCTAAATCTTTGTTGAACTATACACACATGAATGCCAAAAAATTATGCATGAATAAATTTACTAAGTTAATGCATGAGAATGTCTAGATGGTTCTATAAATCTGTATGAAGTGTACATTTATTAATCTGTTTAAAAGTAACGTAAATTTTTTTTCTTTATATATATATATATATATATATATATATATATATATATATATATGATGATTAGTAGAAATTATGTAAAAAGAAAAATATGAATTTTCTACATTATTTAAATTAATAAAAAGTCATTTTTAATTATATCTTATTGTTACAATTAATGTAGAAATTAATAATCAGAATAAAAAAAAAGTAAGAAACATTTAATACATTAATAATTAAGAATTATTAATTCGATTTAATACACGTGTTATAAAATGCATATGATTACTTGAAAAATAAAATAGGTTTAAAAATTATCTGACGAAAATGTTTTCTTAAAGATGGATAGCTTATACACTAGTCTTTAAATTAATTAAGTACTATTCGATTCTCATATGCCACGTTGGTAAAAATAAAAATAAAAATTCATATGCCACATTTGTTTAAATTTGTTTTACAAAAGAAAGTTAGTAAGAGAAACTATAAAGATGAGTTATTAGACCCGGAACTAGCATACGTGCAAAGCTTCTTACTTTACTAAAATAGGTTATGTTTTGTATAACTTTATGAGTTTTACGGAAAAAATTATCAGTATATTTTATTAAATTATTTCAAATGAAACTTTGCAATCAAATTTATAATGTCTACAATGCTTATAGAATACAAAAGGGTGCAATTAACTGAGATTGATCACAGTCTTTAACGGGGATATACCTGAGTGATTAATGAATCACCAGCAGAAAAAGGGATCGAAGAACTGCTGGGCTGATCAGAATCAAGCTGGTGTCTTAATCTGTCTGTTGTTGCTCTTCCTCTCACAAGAGATGCTGGCTGTCGAGGCAACCCTAAAGTTACTGAATTAGCGTTCAACGCAAGCATTATTGTCGCCATTGAAGGTCTATCAACTGGGTTTTCTTCAACACATAATAAAGCAATATGGATGCATCTCTGAACTTCACTTCTAGAATAGGAACCTCTCAGTTTTGGGTCTAATATCTGGAAAGGTGTTTGATCTTTCCAATACTTCCAAGCCTGTGCCAAAACTTTAGTTAAATATACACACATCATAATAAACCAAAACATGTTCAAAACTTACAAAGCTCAAGAGCTCATTGTCCTCATGTGATCGATAACGACTTGTGTTCTTCTTGCCACTGATGATCTCCAAAACCAAGACTCCGAAACTGAACACGTCGGATTTCACTGAGAATTTCCCATGCATGGCATATTCAGGAGACATGTAACCGCTATAAATAAAAAATAAATAAAAAATTGTTAACACGTAGATTCCATCGAATAACACGCAAGATTTTCAAATGGGGAAATGAAAGATTTTCCTGTTAGAAATAATTCTTTCAGCTGGTATAAGCTATACCATAATCTACAATATTACAGTTAACTTACAAAGTTCCAACTACCCTTGCTGTTCTTGTATTTTCTTGACTTTGATCTCCATGAAAAATCTTTGCCATCCCAAAGTCGGAAATCTTTGGATTCATATCGTCATCTAATAGAACATTAGATGCCTTTAGATCACGGTGTATTACTTTTAGCCGAGAATCTTCATGGAGATATTGAATTCCACGTGCAATCCCAACTATAATTTTGTAACGTCTTGCCCAGTCTAGCCCTTGGTCTTCCTGACCTACAATTTAAACAAAATTGTAATATTCAATTACTTCATATAATATCTCCAAACCCTAACCAGAGCAAAAGGGTTCAAAATAACACACCAAATAGAAAGCGGTCAAGGCTGGAATTATGAATAAATTCGTAAACCAGTATCCTCTCAGTTCCCTCCATACAAAATCCTAACAGTCTGACTAAATTTCTGTGTTGAAGCTGAGCAACAAGAAGAACCTCGTTCTTGAATTCTCTGTCACCTTGGAGGGAGGTTCTTGATAGTCTCTTCACAGCTATCTCTTCTCCATTAGGAAAGATACCCTAAAAGCATTCTTCAGATTACCAAAGCTATAGACACTATGTTACCATAATAAGTATATTCTTCATACCTTATAAACCGTACCAAATCCACCTTCTCCTATCTTCATCTTATTTGAGAAACTATTTGTGGCTGCTTCGATTGTAGCCAAGTCAAAATGCAAAGACTCTTCCTCACTAGTTAAATATCTCCTAACTGCATTAAAAAAACAATGTAAAGCTATAATAGTTGCAAAATTTATTCAAGCCTTGAAATAGATAAATTATTAGATTGGATAACAAGTTCAACTTCTATTTTCTTCAGAAAAAAAAAAAAACACATTACTGCTATCATTCACTTCGTGGACATTCTCACGGTTTTTTCTTTGCCTTCTTCGCCACCAACAGCATCCTATAAACAAAAGCACCGCCGAAATAGCAATAGGGATAACAATTGCCACAACCATCAATGTAGTTTTGCTACCTGTCAAGGAACCACTTTTAGAAACATAAAAAA
>Ga0209700_105342_pt1 | contig 21748 bp, 15 predicted proteins | sample SiratroredBW_FD_187528 | JGI IMG/M metagenome (GOLD analysis project Ga0209700, IMG submission 187528) | Root nodule microbial communities of legume samples collected from California, USA - Siratro red BW (SPAdes) (version 2) | ecosystem: Host-associated > Plants > Roots > Nodule | place: USA... | reverse complement strand
ATTATTAATAATAATAGTAATCATATTAATAATAATATTCATGATCATATTAATATTAATTATAATAATAATATTAAGAAATATAATATCAAAGTAATATTAATCACAATATTAATAATATTAATAATATTATTTTTAATAACATTAATATCAATATTAAAAATAATAATATTATTAATCATACTATTATTATTATTATTAATGATATTAATAATAATAATTAAAAAAATAATATTAAATGTAATAATAATAAGAAGAATGAAAGTAATAAACTAAAATTAACTATAATATTAATAATATTATTAATTATATGAGTTAATAATAATAATAATATATTTTTACCAATTTTAATAATAATAATAATATTATTATTATTATTATTATTATTAATGTTAATGTAATTAATAATAATAATGATTAGTAATAATATTAAAAGTAATAATAATTGTAATTTTAATAAAATCAATTATTAATATTATCTACGGAAAAATTCGTAGGTAATTAATTACATACGGATTTGGATCTGTATGTAAAATCCGTACGTAAAATCTATATGTAATAAATTCGTATGTAAAATCCGTATGTAATAAATTCATATATAAAATCCATATATAATAAATTCGTATGTAAAATTCATCTATAATACTAAATTTTGTCTTTTGATAAAAATTCGTATGTAAATCAAGAATTTCTTGTAGTGTCTAAAGTGGAGAAATGATTATAGACCGATTTCACTAGTATGTAGTTTATACAAGATAATACTCAAACTTCTATCCATTATATTGAAGACAATTTTAAATAAGATTATTGATCCATCCTAAGTTGCATTCATTGAAGGTAGATATATGATGGATAATGTGTTAGTGGCCAATGAAGTGGTAGAGAAAATTAGAAGGAAAAATAGTGTGTAATAGTGAAGGTAGATTTTTAGAAAGCTTAGGGCTATGTGAGATGGGAATTTCTATAATATATGGTGACTTTGATTAGATAGGAAGTGGATTAAGTGGATGAATGGGTGCTTACAATCATCTACAATATTGATCTTGGTTAATAGGAGTTTAAAATTAGAGTTTAAATTGATGAAAGACGGGAGGTAAGGGGATCCTCTTACAGCTTTTTTATATTCAATAATTGCAAAGGAACTTTTAGGAATTGTGAGACAAGCAGTTAGCAAAAAACTTGTTGGAATGAGTGAAAATAGGAAAGAAGAAGGTGCAAGTACGTATCCTAGAGTTTGCAAAAGATATTGTGTTCATAACTAAGACATGTTTGGAGAATATATTCACTGTTAAGAGTCTTCTTGGATGTTTTGAACTTGTCTCAGGATTAAAGATAAATTTTCATGAAAGTACGATAGGAGAGTTAGGTATAGAGCAACATGATATGGAAAGGTATTCGAAAGTGATGAACTACAACCGTATGGGAGTACCATTTATGTACTTGGGAATGGTGGTAGGTGGGAACCCGAGAAAACAAGAGTTGTAGCATGGGGTATTGAACAAAACAAAGAATAAAATCAAGAAGAAATTAGGTAGGTAGAAAGGAGATCGATATCTTTTGCAAGTAGAATACGCTTGATAAAAGTTGTTATCACAACTTTACCCCTTTATTACATATCTTTTTTATAAAATACCAACACGGGTTAAAAATGAGATTAGGAAAATCCAAAGAGATTTTTTGTGGGGTTCAAGTGTAGAGGAAAGAAAAATAGTATAGATAAAGTGGGAAGACATATGTAAAAATCTAAGAGAGATTGGGTCTAGGGGTTAAGGACATCAAGCTATTCAATATTGCTCTATTGGCTAAGTGAAAGTGGAGATTAGAGTCAACAAATCAGTAGGGCATACAAAAGATGTTTTAGAAAACAACCTATGCTTCGGGTGTGGGGAGTGAAATGAATCAGGTAGTCACCTGTTTCTTACATGCAACTTAGTTGTTTAGGTTTGAAATAAGTGTTATAAGTGAATTGGGGTGAGTTTACTCTTAGATCTTATTTTTAGTAGTTTAATACCTCTAACTTTGATGAGTGCGGAAACAAGATTTTGAGAGGTATGTGGATAGTTATGATCTACTATATATAGCATCAAAGGAATGAATTTATCTTTAAGATGCTACAATGGACGTTGATAAAATCCTTAGCAGCACACAGTTAAAATTTTGGGCTTGGTTGCACTATAACTTCAGTAGAACTACATTCTCTTTCCTAAATTAGTGTCTTTGTTCAAGTATATGTATTAGTATGATTACCAAGAATATAGAAAAAGGGCAGTAGAAACATAGTGGAATGTTTTGCTTAGTAAGTTTAGAACGTACCAACTATGAGGTTTTATGTGAGAGTCCATCAAAGTACGAATAGACAAATGGTGATGTGTATGGAATCGATATTAGAAGAGTAGAAATAGTCATCTTTAATATATAAATTGATGGAAGTCTTACTTATTGTGAGGTAACCTTATTCATTTTGCATAGCCTAAAAGTAAATTCTATTTTGCAAGAAGGACTTAATACACGCCTAATAATACAAAAGGGACACTTGAAATAATCAACTGATACAATGGTGAAGGCAACCTAATTCAATGGTGAATTCATTGGGGACGAATGTAGTAGAATTACATGAACACAAAATAATAAACATAATGATGAAATGAAGATATTCCAGGAGACTACAAGTTTGATTACACGTGATGAATAATACAATCAAATATGGTAATAAAGATAAATTAGCTTACATATATAAAACCCTGACTATTGTCACAAAAGGTTATCATGAACACAGGAAAAAAAAACTTAAATCTGAAGACTTATAAAATTTTGTTATATCTCAAACTTTTTAAAGATTAATCTTAAAGTTGTCAAAATGATACTCAAACTAACGTGTTACAATTTCGAAAGATAAATCACAATTGGACATGTTAGTATTGTTGAAAAAAATATTTAGTCTGAAACTATGATGATCAAAATATGAGTCAAAATATTGATGTAGAGTGAAAATATTGAAGGTAATGTAATTTAGTGTTTATATTTATATAAAAAAGTTAGAAACACTTTTGATGGTTTTGGTGATTTATTTATTGATAAAGGAAGATAATATTTTAGTTTATCTTAGATTATAATACTTTTATAACTTATAGATTTTATATTTCAATATTTTTTTATTTGATTATTGATAGGAAAATATATTTTTAAAGTAGATTTTCTTTTTCATGATATAGATTCTTATTTTAAGAATTTTATGTCATCATACTCCTATAGAACGAAGATGCTCGCCTTTTCAAAAATGTATTTCTTTATAAAAGCATATTAGTCTAATTTTGTTTTAAAAAATAATAGATACCTTTGTTTGACATTCAAGTTTAACGCCACCTGCTTAGCACTTCTCATGTTTTTAGTTATTCCTCAGCTCGACCAAACTTTTGTGCCCAAATTAATGGTCACCCTTTCATGGACCATTGGGCCATGGCCTTCTCTTTCTCCATGTATATATTATTTCTTAAGTTTGCATCTTCTCCTGCAATGGTGGGGCAGATTCTTACTTCAGGCTTATTTTTCTATTTATTCCTGAACCGCATCCAATCATCGGATAAAGTTGAGAGCTGTTGAATTGAACCTATCAAAAGGCTACCAGAAATATGCCTCAATCATGTCATTTTCAGTTAACCAACTTGCCGACTTGCTCCACAAGCGCCTATCTTCAGGTTTTGGTCCTCAATATATTATTGCAATTTTTGTACCATTCATTATTTTTAATTCTAATTATAATTGGACCTTTCTTTTTACGATAACTTTCAAAATAATATGGCTTTTCATTGTAATAGTCTGAATCCCCAATTTCAAGAAGGTTCAAGGTTTTGTCCTTTTCCACAATCCCCACGATTCACGCTACAATGTCTCCGTCATGTATCGACCTGCAAATTCAACAAGAAATATATAAATCAAGAATAATCCAACTAAAAAGAAAAAAGAAATACAAATTCAACAAGAAACATATAAATCAAGAATAATCCAAATAATTTCAAAAGAAAAAGGAAATGTAAGGGAAATACGTACCCACGTAAATAATCAAGTTGTATAAAAATTGAACGCGTGTGGCCACAGTTAACACGCGAGACCACCAAAAGCAACACGTATAACGCCTAACAGGAATCGTTGTCTCGTATCAAACGGTGGTTAACGGAACCCTAACTGTTTAAAAAAAAAACAGAGTCCCGAGCAGCCCTTGCATTCAAAAATAAATTTAGGCTCGATTAAAAAAACTGAAACCCCAATTCATCCATATCTAAATTTTATCAAAATTAAAAAAAAAATTAATTGTAGTTCACAATCCTCTCTCATCTTTTTTTTTTTTTTTTTTTTTTTTTTTTTTTTTTTTTTTTTTTTTTTTTTTCGTTTTTTCGATTCTACTGATATTTTCGTCATCATCATATCATATCTGGAATCCCCTTCGTATTCGCGATTCTTTTGTGACTGTATTTACTATATGAATCAATCGGTTGGCCTCAGTGGCAGTAATTATAGCAGTGAGGTCCACGACGCCAAAACCTAGGGCTTCTATCGAACTGCGTGTAGCAACAGGCCTTCGCCGAGCCGTTACGCACGCCGATGGCGTGCGCAGCCGGCAGCGGCGGTGTCCGGTAATTGCATCCGTAGCGGTAAGCCGCCGCGTGCGGCAGGGATTCGGCTGATGTGTGAGGCGATCTGGACGGAGAGTGGCTGGCGCTGGACGACGCCGAGGACAACGACGGAGCAGACGAAATCTTCTTCACCGACTTCGGCGGGAAGAGGACGGCTCTGATCTTCGTCGGATGCGCCAGTTTCAACGACGCACGATCGTATTCTTCGATTATGTTAGCGAGATCTTCGTCGTTGGTTATGGAAATCAAGGTCTCTAGGTCTCCCTTGGGTAATTGACATTTCAAGATCACAGATGAACCACAAAACTCGCTGAGTTTCACCATCAATTCTGCACAACGACGTAGCGAAACGTTAAATTAAATTCACAAAACAAAGGAAGAAACTAACAGACGAGAGAGTGAAAACGGAGGCTAAAGGTTGCGCAACGAACCTGAAAAGGAAATCGAACGGTGGACGTTGAGAACTCTGGTGTGGCCGCCGACGTAACGGAGTTCGCCGTCCGTGGAGCGAGGGCGTATTTTGCCGCCGTAGCTACAGAGGAGCTTTATATTTTGACCGGGTTTGGATTCCATGACTCTTTCTCGTTACTGAGTAGTTATTAGTAGGGTTGAAAGAAAAGAAGTTTGAATTGGAAGATTCTAGAAAGAGAACTGAGGAAGAAACACGGAATTTTTCGCTCCTCCGTCGTTGGAGGCTTAGAGCTTGAAACCCTGGGCAGTGCATTTGGGGTTTATTTATAGGCGGAAATTAGTAGAAGAACAGGCCCACGCGTTTTTCGTTTACCAATATATTTTTCTTATTCACGTTACTATACAACCATTGATTTTTATTTTCTATAAAGAGGACCGTTGATTATAAAAAAAATATTTAACGTCTTTATATTAATGATATTTATTAGATATTGTTACCATATAAAAAATATTTTATTAACTGTTTTTCAGTATTTTCTAAAGTAATTTTGTTTAGTTAATTGATGATTAAATACTAATAATAACTAATAGCAATTATAAAAAGGAAATTAGGAGCCTACTAAGAGTGTTCCTTACCTGACTAATAATTAACGGCAATTAAAATAAAATAAAAAAATAAAAACTGAGAACCTAAATGGAGTGTTTGGTAAGTGATCAATAATGACGGTCAATACAGACTATTCCCATATATGCGGATATTCCTTTCTTTTGCTTTTCGAGAAGTGAAGACTACGTTTGTATTCAAAAATAAAATGTAAATATATATTACAATTTTAAATTTTATTTTAATTATATTGTTTTCAATATCGCAACTATCTTACCTAAAATGAAAAACATAAATAGCGAATATAGATTCTACTTCTGTTAAAAATAACTGCGCATAACTCTATTTTATATCTTTTTCGAGTAAATCTATAATTTAAATTACCCTTTCAATATTATTTTTTTAAATTATAAATTACGCATATAAGTCTAAAAGATAATAATACATATATTTTACCTAAATAAATATATAAAATTAAAATAATTCATAATAACATATCATTAAATATTTTGTGTACACATTTCAGATTTTTATTTTATTTTTAATTACATTAAACATAAAACATAATATATTTTTTAATTAAATGAATGTATACAATTGAAATTGGTATAAATATTAAATTTTAAATCATTAAAATAAAATAGTATAATAACAAAATATATCTGCTGGTTAATATGAAGGAAATATTTTATTCATGTAACTACTATTATTTTTCTCCTCAGAATCGTTTCAAATTATTCACACCTTTTAACAATATACAGCACCTCAAACTATTCATAATTATTTTCACTATCATTATCGCTTGCTTTTTTATTTAATTTTAAGAATATAAAAACACGGAGGATCGTTATTACTATTAGCATAAAAACTGCTATTAGAATTTTTATTTAATATCATACACCTGACTTTTCTTTATTTTAGTTAAAATTAAAATAATCAAATAATTAATAAAATTAAAATATATTTATTTTAATTCTTTATTTAAATTTAAAAATATATAGTATTCCGTACTTGATTTTAAATTTTTATAATATAACAAACAATTCACATATTACATGTTATTAATAATTATTAGCTCGAATTCCGGATAGCCTTTATTTGGAACAACTATATCCGAGGATAGATTAAAATGATTTTAATGTGAATTTTAGGTTTGATTGGATTATTTGAGTTTATGTGGTGATGGATTTCAGAGAAAACCTCTTCATTGGATTGGTGAAAAAGTGAGAAAAACTCATAGTGATATTTAAAGTAGTAATATTACATAAGTTGCAATGTAATTGAGTATGTAGTCGGACATAATTTACTAAGTTTAATAAAATGTTCAACCTCATAATTCACAACGCGTGTGCTTTATCGTAATAGTTTTGTGTTTTATTATTATTTAAGGGACAAGCTTTTAACTTTGGAATTGGAGGTTTGTATGAGTTTCTTTGTATCTAAGGTGTGCACATGTTCTATTTTGCTACAATGAAAAAGGAATATGTTCTCACAGATTTCAAAATTGATTGGGATAGCATGAATTTTCAATAAGGATTAACCTTATATATATATATATATATATATATATATATATATATATATATATATATATATATATATATTATCACTGAACATTTTGATAAGAAATTTCATGACAATTTAGGAAGCCAACGGAGCTATGAATCTACTCAAAATTAGCGGGATTAAAAAGTTTAATGCATGGATATTTTATTTTTATTATATGTTTGTGTATTGGTGTTTTTGAAAACATAGATGTTGAGTTTAATTTTAATTATTTGATTAAAAATTTGAAATTACTAATAAAACTTGATACTAATAACTCTATCCACTACATAAATATGAATCTAAGTTTTAACACTTATTAGTTATGAGTATGAGAAAGGAGTGAAAAAATATATAATATTTACAACACAATGTTGGTAACAGTAATGATAGAGTAAAGATAAAGTGTTCTTGTGTTAATTGTTTAAATGAAAAGGACTACATATTATATAGAAATTAGGCAGTGTGTTATATATAATGACTTTTTCAAAAAATTATATAATATGAACATGAGATTATGAATCATTAGATTAACATGTATCAAACTGAAGAGGTTGTTAATTCTACAATGAATGACTATTTAGAGGATATGATTCAAGATATTGAATTGAAATCTTTTGCTTAAGTGAAGATATGTTTAATGATGCAAATATTTTTTTTTATTGTATTTTAGTTCAACCAACTTCATATGATTATCAATTATAATAAGATTAATGAATTTAAAGTCAACTAAGGGGTGAGCTAATAAATGTTTCACTGAATTGCTTTAGTTGTTGAAGGATGTGTTTCTCACAAATTATGACTTAGTAAAGAAAAAAAATTCAGACAACAAAATTTCTTATTTATAATTACATTGATACTTATTTATTTTTATTACTTTTGTATTGCATAATGATAACAATAAAGATAAATGAGTTGGTAATTATTAAGATTTTACACTGTTTTGTTGTAATTGAGCCAAATAGGTTTCACTTAAAAGTCTACTATTATTTTGACATAATTCTCAAATTTTTAATAGATTTGAGATTGAGTGTGTTTGGTATTTTGTTCATAACTTTTGTCACAAAAACTCAGATTTACTTTATTATCGTTTCGTTTTTCATATAATTTAAAGATATACAAATGTTATTCAAGGGTCGAGATCAAATTTGAACTTGAAAGTGGTTAAAATTGGACTTGAAGTCGGTACACAAAGGCTGGACAACAAGGCGGTACCGAAATATTTTGAACTGGTTTTTTTTTATGGAGGTCTATTTAGTCATTTCATGTTTTAGGTTAATTTTTTTATAAATAAAGATATCTTGGTAAAGCCTAGAGACATCATAATAGATAGTAGGCAATTAAATACATCTTTGTTTTTTCCCTTTTTTCTCTTCTATGAGTTTTGCATTTATCTTTCTACCTTATTGTGTCAATCATGATTATGAGTGACTAATGGTTATATTCAATCCCATCTGGAAGTGCTCTCTTGTTTCTTAATCCTAAAGTTCACCGTGTTGTAATTCTTTCCATTACTAATTGCTATTTTAATTTGATTATTAAATTTAATAATTAAATTAATTTAATAATTGAATCAATACCGATTGGATTGTGTTGTGAAATTTCTCAATCCATGTTCAAGTCAGAATAATATTATTGTTCACATTGGGTGATTGCAATTGTTCAACATATTGTGTATTCGACGAGATACTGGGTGTTTGGAATGTTAAATAATGCAGAGATATCAGTCTATTAAACATGCACTTGTAATTTTGATTTTCTTTATGAGCTATTGAGGGAGCTTTAGAAAAATAGATGGTTTTTATTACTTACATTTATCTAATCTGTTTAAAATTATGTTTTTATTTTATTAAATCTAATATGTTTAAAATTATGTTTATACTTTTTTATATCTAATCTATTTAAAATTATGTTTTTATTTTATTATATCTAGTATGTTTAGAATTCTATTTTTATTTTATTAAATTTAATTATTTCATTAAAATCTTCATTAAAACCTCCCTAATGCTTTTATGAGAGCATTTAAGAAAACAACTAAATAGTATTTAAGAAGAATGAATTAGGTTAACTATATTACAAATTTATCTTCTTAGTTTAATTTTGGACACATTTCACAATGGGTATCATCCATATAATATGTACCTATATAATACAACATATAGAACTTCCCTTATCATTATATCAATCAACTTTGTTGATATAATATGATTATTACTAATATATTGTTATTATTATTATGATAATGATTTCCATGATTAATATTAATACTAATATTAATATTAATAATATTATTATTAATAATAATGATAATATTATAATAATTATTTATATAAATATAAACAATAATAATAATAATAATAACATTAACAATAATACGTAGAAGGCACTTGTTTTATTTTTTCAACATAAATATCAAAAGTTGTGACTGTGTGAGGGTCTGATTAAAAACTTGTTTTAAATGTATGAAATTTTATTTTAAAACTCATTAAAAAAAATTTCACTCAATGTTTAAAATGTTTATATATTTTCAGATGGAAGAATCTCATAACAAAGAAAAATTAAAATAAATATAAATTTTAGGGTGCAAAAATATAGATTTTATCTTCTGATAAAATTGTTGGCCAGAATTAGTAAGTTCAATCATTCATTACCCTTTTTCAACCATTCATATCTAATCTTTTGAGAAATTTTCTGACAATATGAACAAATATTCATATGAGTGCAATCCAATAGATTGTAACTAGATTCATTAGCAATGGGCATTTATCACAAATCAACAAATTGGGTAGTTAATCTTTGCACACCATCAGATAAAAATATTATTTTGATTCATAAACAAGTTTAATATAAAAGTACACATTCCACACACACATATATATATATTACCATTTTCGACATACATAACTTTAACATAAATAGGACTTTAATATCGTAAATACAACACATTTTATAGCTAAATCGTCATATACACATCTTGATATAGATGAAATAACCTAAACTCAACATAAAATATGTCAGATTAAGCACCAAACTACCGTAGAAGTAATACATAATAGTGGTTTGTAACAATTAATGTTTACTTTAATTTTAACATATACAATGTAAAAAATATACTTTTTTTGCTAAATCTAGTATATTAAACTAGAATCTATAAGAAGAAAATCATATAGATTAATCAAAGTATACAACACGAAATAAAATATCTATAATTAAAGTTTTAATGAATTTTTCAAATTCAACTTAAATTATCTAATATTATAAAGAATGATAAAAGAAACCTCCATTATTTTAATAAAATTTAATTAAACCCAACTCTTAATGTTGCAGAAGATGAATTGTTCATCATTCTCATAAAAATAAATATAATCTCAATCATAAATATGTTACTTACATCTACAAATCAATAATACTCTCTTATATTAAATTATCTCTTATATTAAATTACATTGGAATAAACCACCTCACCTATTATACTAAAATAAAAATAAATACAAAATTATTTCAAAGTTTGTAATAAATTAAGTAATTAATATATCCATAAAGTCTCTTAACTATGGGTACAAATGGGTTATTTCAATATTTGTTAAATGTAACTAAATATATAGATATATTGATCCATCCTTTTATATTTGCAAAACACTTTTATATATATATATATATATATATATATATATATATATATATATATATTTCTATGTTATATTATACATATGGAGACATATTTATAATAGAAATGTCAACATAATATCTAAAGTCGTTTAATATATTTTTTTAGTGAACCTACTTTTTATTAGTGAATTCTTTTTTCTTTTTTTCTGAAAATCAAGCTTTATTTTTTATGTTTGACTTCCTTCGTCACTCAAGGTCTTTAGTATAATTGTCATCATCATTATTGTTTTGTCTAAAAACACCATTATTCATATCACTTTTCGGTAGACAATCGCACCATTGGTCCACGTTAAACAAAGTATTTTCCGACCTAGTCTAACTTCTATTCAAAGTCCAATTGACATTTCTCACCTTATTTGGAAACAATTTCTCTCTTTTGAAGTTGCTTTTCTTCACTCCTCCAATGTGTAATGCTTTCATCTCTATGTGCTTGAAGTGATTCTTCCATTTTTACGAATTACGTCAATGTTCCTTTATCCATTGATAAGTTAGACAAAACTTATTATGACACTTAGTTATTTGATTTGAAGTTTTGGCTTAAGGGCCAAAATTATTTGACCATCTGACTCATATAATAACCTTCATCAATGAAAAAGACCACTAACGTTGGTCTCAAGTTGTGTTCAACTGTGCAACGTGCTAAATCGACTATCAATCCTTTGCTTACACAAATATTTTATGTCCATGAGAGATGTTTTGGAGTTTGAAAATAGGCTCGATTGTTGTACACAAATGACACTTAATGTCTATGTGGTGTTTGTCAAAATCTCTTGAATGTTGTTGCTACAAGACGTCTTAATAGTTCCACTAATGAATATTTTGGAGAAGTTCATGGTTTCATACATGACTTTAATGAATTGTTGCCTCCTGCTTCCATTCATACTCAGGAATTAGAACAATGTCAAACTTTTTTTATGTTGATGGCTTTATATGGATTTCTGAAGAGTATTTGAATCTTCAAGATCAAATTTCAAGATCCCCGAAACTTTGACCTCTACTTAGTCCACTCTTTTACATGTACCATGCAAGTTAGCCACTAAAACCCTTTTTTAACTCCACTTGTGACTCTTCAGCATTGGTATCTCAACGTGATGATTGCAACCACTTTCAAAAACTTGGCATGAGTCGTCCCTAATGTGATCTTACATAATAGAAAACCCAGTGATAGAAGAAAAAATGAAGATCCATTTGTTGACACAGTAAAAGGATCAAACTAAAAACATATATCAGATAAGGCTAAAGCATAAAATGATAGATCATCTAAACCCAATCAGTTGAATCAAATGAATCACAAGGAGTGGAGATACGATTCCTTTCACTCCTAAGATCAGATCATGGGAGAAAGAAAAGAAGGTGTAAGAGCCAAATCCTCTTGGAGTAGTTTGGCATGAAAATAGGAGAAACACGAGAAGGGAGGATTGAATTGTGTTTTTATCAAATTTAAAAACTCTTTGCAAACATCGTTTTATTGAAAATACCCAAATGATAGTTTAGTTCATTAAGTGATCAAACTGTAACTCTTTTGTTTGGTGGATCTTATTAGATGCAACTAAGCAACTTAATTGAATCACTTGAGTATAATATTTTCTAGTTTGTCTTAACAAATCAACAGATAATATTTCTTATGTCTAATTAATTATAATAGATGCAATTCTAAACATTAGCTAAGACATTTGAATAAAGATGATTTTGAAATATGTGTATTCACAATAAATTCTCCTTCCTTTATTAGTACAAACGATAATAATATATAATGTAAAGAGAATAGGAAAGAGAGAAGATTACACAATATTTTATACTAGTTTATTTGTTGCAACATACTATATCTAGTTTTCAATCAACAAATTGAGTTCCTCTAAGCATACGTACTATTGTTGTGAAGTACATTTAAGGTATTCTTTGGGCTCGTAAATTCTCCTGACTAACCTCTTAATTATTCTTGACACAAGCTACTCCTTGGTTAACTTAGATCGTAACCGCTCCTAGCTAACCCTGCTAAAGATTATTCTCAACACAAACTACTCTTGATTTAACCGAGTATTCTTTTGGATTACAGTCACTCTTGAATGACTCCGTTGAAGAGTATTCTTTCTGACTAAAGAAGTATTATTTACCAAGAAACTCTTGACTAAACAAGTATTATTTGGGCACTAAGCCACTCTTATATACTCCATTGAGTATTTTTTTTTTCAAGTCACTCTTAACTTAACGAGTATTGTTTAACAAACAAGCATTCATGGCTAAGGTAGGAAGGTTAAGTGTTTACATGACCACTAGATCTTGAAGTTTGCTACTAGGAAGTGTTTACGTCTTCCGCAAATACAAGGTTTAGACGTTCTCTCCTAGTATAGATCATTAATTTAGCTATTCATGGAGGAATTGCATCTTTTGACGAATACAAGGCTTGAGCATTCTCTTCTATTTAGTTAGATCAACACTAACAATGTTCTTCATAAAGCTTTTCTAGATCCAAGAATATGGCAAAATCTAAGATCTTAGCACGTGGATCTCTCTTTGTAACTTTGTTGAGACATAAGAAATCTTAGCAACATTTCAACACAATGCAACCTTTGCTCTCTAGTTCTTCTTTTTGATAAATTACTTTTTATGTAGACACTAGAAGAAGACAATCATTACATAAGCTCATTTTTAATCATTGAGTAGCTTAAGTTTTTTATCCATATCCTTTCTACATCTAAGGAATTTAAATATGGACGTTGTATTAAATAAACTCTATATGACTTTAAACACATTTCTTTTTCTATACACAACATTTTTTATTGTTGAAAGTACTTAACTCCCTTAATAACATAACTTTTTTGCGTCATCTTATGATAAAATACTTTTTTTATCATAAAATTAATAAAAAAATAATTTTAACCCATCTTCCATCAGATATTAATGTTGATTTATAATATATTATAATCTCTTTGGTTAGACGAAGACAACCCACATTAATGTGTACAATATCATGATATGATTTTATAAGCATGTAATATGCTATAATTTTATACATATTTTATTAGACGTTAAATAAGCATGTATGATACATAATTTGTTATAAAAACCATATACATAATTTATATTTTACACTTTCCAACTTTTAATACTTAATTAAAATTATAGAAGGTTAAAGTTTTCCTTAAGAAACTTACTTTCGTGCAATAATTGTCGGAATACCTTTTATTGCATGCTTTGGATGGCAACGATATATTTACACCAAATGTCTACACGTTATCCTTTATAATTGTAAAGCAAAATGATAACTCAAGTAACTTTATCCTCTGGTCATGATTGAGGGGATAACAATTTCACCCTTTCCCTCCTTTCCATCCCTAACCACCATAAATTCACAAAAACAAACAACCGCATCTACCCTCCCAATCCACATGAAAAGACATCAAAGCCACATACATCAAAATATCCATAATATAAAAATATACGTGATTTGTTATACGTGAAGCGTATATCAAAGTTACGCTTGTTGCAATTCAAACCAGTACACTCAGATTTGATTGAAAAATACTTTTTAATATGGATTAAAATAAATTTGGTTTACTTATCTTATGTACTAAACAATGAGGTGACTACATAATATGGGTGTCAATTTTGGTTAGTCCTATTATTGGCCGCCAAAAAGAGTATAACAAACCAAAAATCTTGATCCACCTGTCATCTTTATATATATTTTTTTAATTTTACTTTTTTTAAAATATATATATATATATATATATATATATATATATTAAAACACACGTAATTATATAAATATTTTCTAAATTTTTAATTAGTTAATTAGTTATACTAACTAAAAAATTAATAATAATTATCTTTACATTCTAAATTATTAATAATTAGTAATTAAAACTTAAGTTATAAGTATTAATAATTTAAGTTACTATACTATTAGATATTTATATCTTTTAAATAATACAATATAAAAAAATTAATCTTTTAAGTTATTTTTTAATTTAACTTTTAATAATAAAAAAATGAACTAATAGGTCATTCTACCTTTAATCTATCGATTTAATAAGTGAAGATAGATTAATAGATTGAAAATACTAACTTAACTCACCAACTTTTGTCAAGCAATTCAAACCCAGTTTCTTATACCTACGCTCTATAATTTGTCTATGTTTTTAAATCTTTTGATTTAACTTAATAATATTATTTTATTAGAATAAATAATTAAGTTGAATCAGTTTAATTGTATTATAAATAAATGAGTGGAGTTAATCCACTTTAATTTTACTATAATAAATATATAAAATAAATTAAAAATAAAATGAGTTACATCATTTAACACATGGTAATTTAAACTAAATTACAAATTTTTTATTCATTATGAAATTAGCTGAATTAAATTAATTCATTTTTTAATTCAACCCAAAATGCTGGGATAACTCAATTTCATAAGATAAAGAGAGTGTGAGTAGAGGTATCATTTGACAAGATAGCATATGAAACAGTGTCACAATATGATGTGATATGATTTGATCAAAGTAGTAATAATTGATTAATGCATTCAGCAGACAAGAAGTTTTGGCCTAACCTCATGTTGGGCAACACCTCACGTGCTTCAGCCTCCGCTCATGTGACTCTTTTCAGCGCTAATTTATAATATTATTTTGTATTTTATAGTTATTAACATTGAAATTTGATTTTAATTCAGAATGATATTACACTTTATAGTCACTGCATTTAAATTGTGTATTGTTTTTTTAATAAAACGTTTGCCAACATTTGGAACACAAATAAAATTTAAGTGTGAAGAACAAATGTTTTAAAAATAATAGTAATAGGTATTAAAAGATTATTGATTTCGTAATGTATCTCAAGTAGGATATGATCACTAGGTAATTACATATGTAAGATTTGAACTCAAATTTGATTAAGTAAGAAAAGTTTTCTGCTTTTAATTGATAAAGTTAATATTATAAAATAGACGATTTATTTTCGAGAAAATGTAATTTTATGGTCATTTTAACGGTATGTTTGAATAAGAGGATGAATTTGAGGGAATGGATTTGAAATAAAAATACATGAAAAATTTGGTTGTTTGGATTAAAGGAAAGACAGTAACATTTGAGTGAAAAATTTATAAAAGTTTGTGAGTGATGTGATGTTGATAAAATAATTTTTTAGTAGATGAAATTATAGTTTAAATTAATTTAAAATTAAAAATAATTGATTTGTTGTTTGTGATTAATAAATTATTATTTTTTTGATAAAGTTATAAGATTATTAATTATTTAAAAATAAAAATTAAATTATTATTATTATTTTATAAAATTTATTTCCATTAATATCATAATTTCCATTAACATTTTTTATTAATATTATTATTTTATAATTTTATTAAATTTATTATTTTAGTAATTATTAATATTATTATGATATATTATATAATTAAATTAATTTTTATAAATTAATTTTAATTATTATTATAATTTTATTATTATTACTTTTTATTATTATTTTTATAATCTTATTAAAAACTGATATTATTATTAATAATTATTATTATTATTATATTATATAATTAATTATATTTATTTTGTTATTGTATAAATATAAATATTAATAATGAGATAAATTACTTAAGTAAAATGTTTGAAAAACAACTAACCCTTCCCTTTCCCTCCCCTTCAAATCTTTGATGTTTGCGAAGAAAGTTTTTAAAAAAAAAAGTTTACCTCGTTTTTTTTTTTAATTATATTTTTATTCTCAATTTTATAACTTTTCACTCTGTTGATCCGTTGCGGTAAATTTCCGTCCAGATCCAAACCAATCGTAAGACTCGCTCTCAATCATTATTAAGAGATTATTTTACTTTAATTCAAATTTAGAATACAAAATCGTATAGTTTTCAATTTGAAAATATATTTATTATTTTAATTAATCAATTAGTATTTCTTTTATAATTATAAATATTATGATAGTATCGTATCAACTTAAAACTTTAATATCGGTGTTAAAAGTATAAAATAAAAAATATATAAAATTTATACCATTTAATATATCAGCATAATAACAATTTTCCTTTTTTTTCTTTCTAAATTTGATCTTGAATGGGTTTGAACGATGTTGTTCTTACCTGAATATGAACTTTTTTTTAAGTGATCTAGAATCGACTTGACTTGAATTTGAATTGTGTGTAATTCGAATTTGACAATTTGAGGATGGAGGAGATCCACTTGTAGAAAATACTTCTACGCTTAAGTTAGTGAATGATTATAAGATCAAATAAGTGTGAGGTGAGTGGGTAATATGGAGAGTATAAGTAAGTGAAAACCAAGTAAAAAAGTGTCTACTTCTTTAAGAATGAGATGATATTTATACAATACGTTGGGCCTAGGTTGGACAATTAGTTATATGACCCAAAATCAGAATAACCAACTCTATTACAATGGTTATCAAGTTATAAGGAATCTGAAGGTGGATACTGAGATATGTAGGTATGTTGAGTTGGTTACCCATGTATTTCGGACATGGGTGTAACCACCCCGAATACCTTGGGTGAGGGTAGAGTATGTAAGCCCTTCAAGCTCTAAGTTAGATATTGACAAGTGAGCTTAAGTTAATGTTTGGTGGATAGACCATTTGTATAATTAAAGTATTATGTAACCAATGGTTCTAACTGAGTTTGAACAAATTATTTGTGATTTAACATGCCATTGACATGATCAACCTTGAGATATTGCAACTCATGTGGCTGAACTTGAGATTGTTATAATGTAGCTCATGGAGCCGAGCTTGATATATTTTTGAAAGTTTGACTTCCTTTTTAGGGCTTTAATGAGGGGTTTGATGTAATGATTGAGTTTAGGCTTTTTGCATATTGAGGCGTGATAAGGGCGAGGTAACATGCCTTAATCGCTGCCAAGTTGTCGTATTACTATGATGTATTGGATATGGACGTCCATGTGGCAGCACTTGATTGAATGTCATGGTACACATGTGGCTCTCATTTGGGGAGACAAAGCATTTGACGCGAAATGTTTCATTTCAAACACTTTCAACGCATTGTCTTCTCTACACCTTTTCGTCTTTATCATGTTTCATCTTTATGTAAGGTGAGGCGCACATTTCATTATAACTTGTGCAATTTTTTCTACTTTTGCTTTTAGTGCTCTTGAGTCTTCTTGTCCACTGTCTTCTTGAATTTCTTGGTAAGTCTTTTCACCATTCTAATCATATCTTCCTTTTCTTCTTCTGGGTTTGGCTCTGATGGGGGTAGCCCATTAGCTGGGAGAGAGGTTATCCCCATCGGAGTAGATTCTTCTTCTTCTTTTTCTTCAGTTGAATAGAATCTTTCTCTATTGAGAGAGATGCTGTGGAGGAAATTTGTGCTCATCCTATCTTTGTCACGATAACTGTCTCACCGGAGCCTACTCCTGCGGCAGAAACAACCGACTCTGAAGACTTTACATATGTGTATGAGTATTTTTTTCAAAGATTTTGATTGTCGGATTTCGAGGCTCAAATGTTGATAGTGATGAACATGGCTCCAACCCAACTTCACCCAACTAGTTTGGCATTTTTTAAGTCTTTCCAGATATTTGTAACTTTTTGTATATAGAGTCTTTTGTAAATAAGTTTATGTATTTCTATCAACTAAAGCACGAGGGCGAGATCACTTGGGTCTTGTTGAGCGCGACCCAATATGGGTAGTTGTTCACCGTATATTTGTCTTCCTTTAAAAACTTCAAAGATTATTTCTTCAAAATAAAGAGTAAGAAAAGAGGTCCCCAAAAGCACAATTTTTTGTATGATGATTTCGTTCCAAGATTCCCCTTTTACTAACAGATGCCTGTTAAGTTCAAGTCAATGGATGAGTATTTGCTTTCGATCAAAGAGAGACGAGACATAGAAATAATCACGAGTGAACCTCAACCGATCAGTAGCAAAGCCCTCATGACTACAGCCCTTGCTGAGGACTCGATCTCCATGTTCAAGGATGAGCTTATTAGTATCATTTTTGAATTGTACTTGTTTAATTCATTATTTGAGTTTGATTGATTGATTTTGCAAATGTCATGGACAAGGGGTTTAACTACAAGGCATTTATTCCTTGGTCGGTGCTCCTCTTCTGGGGACTTCCAAAATCCTTCTAAAAGGAGCAAGGTTTCCCTAGCTGTCGAGGTTAGGACATTTGAGGTTGGGATGCCCTCAACCCCTTTCAAAGACCCTATCGTCATGGAGATTTCAAATCCTCAACTTCTTAAGAACGTGGTGGCAGCAACGGCTGCACCAATGACCACCTCGGCTTCTCCCTCGTCCTCCATGATTTCAACTTCAAGCAAAGTGATAAAGAGCATTATGCCTCAACCACAAACATCATCGGGTGTCCCAAGACCTCCTCCTGTGCAAATCCTTGCATTGCCCAACCTTTCAAGGTTATTTTATTATGGGAGGGGGCCTTTGGCCTGAGTTGATCATGCGACGACCACTGCCTATGAGAACAACTCTTTGTGGCACGTGAATATGGATGATGCAATCATAGATGAGTGGATCAACCTTCCTTGCAACTTTTGACGCTGAGCTTTTGAACACGACAGGTCGATCTAGGGCATTCGACTCAATGATGGTGATGTTAGCTAGTTATATGGCTATCATCGAACATTTTAAGGATGTGCCTTTTAATTTTGCTAAAATCCGACCATTAAAAACTTAAGTTCAAGAGCTTCTTAAAGAGAAGAATGAAACTTCAAAGACTCTCTCTTCGAAGTTGTTGCAAATTGAACAAGGTCAAAGCAGATCTTTACTTTGACCTTCTTGTTTATCTTTGCAAGCCTCTCTCACCTTTCATCATACAAGATCTCATTTGTAAAATACTCTTTCTTGAACACTTATATTGTAGATTCGAACCTGAGCTTCTTCTCATAATAAGGTCGAGGTTGACCCCTTAAGTTATCATCATTATTTTTTGTCAAAGTGTTCTCTCCATCAAAAAAGTCTTCCCAAGCTTTAGGAATATCATGACCTCCGACCCATAAATGAGTTGGAAAAACATTTCTTTAATAAACGATTAAGGAGTGCATTGATATCTCCAAAAGATTCCAAAGATCTTTTGATCCAAAATCTTTTAATTTTACCGAGCTTCTTCTTAAACTCGTTTAGAATAATTTTGTTGGCACCCTATGTTTAATATCAAATTATTGTAAAAATTGTTTAAAGCGTTTGTCAATAAATTGACTATCATTGTCGGTTACTAAATAATGAAGTAGACCATGTCTATTTATAATATTCTTCCAATAAATTTTCTGCACTCACTGAGCAATAATAATTACTAATGATTTAGCTTATATCGATTTAATAAATTTCTTTTAAAGAAAAAAGTTAATATCCACATCCCATTAATGATACAACAGACTACATATATTATAAATATTTTAAGAAAGAAATGAGTGCACATAAAAAATTTGGCACCGTGTTCTCACAACACACTATTTATTAGTTAAATTTATTGAAAATTAGAACAATTGATGTGTCCCATGTCTGATTTAATATTTTTGCTCTCACTTTTATAATTTCTAATAAATTTAACCAGAAAGTGTATTAACAAAAGTGTGGTGTGGGCAGTTTCTTTAGATGGGATACAGAAATTTCAGGTCTTTTATTATTTGAAGAAACTTTTCTTTTCTTTCCTCTTGAGAGTGGAAAGAATTGAGGTTACATAATATTTTGTTCCTTTATTATGGAAGAATAAAGTGGTGAAGAGCATGTTCTCTCAAAGTTCCATCAGGTGCTGACCACAATTCCTATTACCATCTCCCTCTTCAACTGACACTGTCACATTATGTCATCACCATTTGTCTTCAAGGCCAAGGTTGTTCAGTTGCTGTCACAAATACATTCTATACTTTTACTTTCTTCTTATCCCTTAGCATTATCCTAAACTTTTATTCCATTTTTTCTAAAGAAAAAAAAATTAGAGGAGAGCTGGCTTTCTATTTGTGTAATGTAATATATTGCTTTCACAATTATACAAGAATTATCTATAAATACTTTAGCTTTGGGACATAAAATGTGATTAATGCATTTATATAACAAATCATGACACATGTTTAACATAAAATATTAAAATAAATAAGCCTGTGGATAATTTTTTTTTTTATATGTCGTTCTTTTTATGTTTGTGGAGATTTTTTTTTATATAGTACTCTTTTTAATGTATTTTTGTTTAATATAAGACTCTAAAATAAACTTCATGCCAATCATTTTTGCATTGAGACCCTTCTTCGTTACGTTTGTAAATTTTCTTGAGCGATTTTTTTAAAAATCATGAGTACGTGGCTTTTAATATAAGATATGTATAAAGTTAGAATTACATACTTTACTCATTAGAGATTCATTTGAACAGATGATCAAGACAATATCACCTAATAAATTTATTTAAACAATATACTAAAAAACTGACAACAATTAATCATAAAAAATTCATAAAAGAACGTGAATTTTATGTAGAACTAAAACTGATAACAATTAATCATAAAAAAATTCATAAAAGAACGTGATTTTTATGGAGAACTACAATCATACTTTACTCCAATACAAATATTTTATAAAACATGATATCTTCTCAATTATTTGTTTACAATAAGATAAGATTAAAGCTATTAAGAGGAAATTAATGATATGGCTGCTCTCGTGTTTGGATATTCAAATTCAAGACGCCAATCAACTGAATTCTAATAATCTGCACAATAATTTTGGTTTTGAATTTGGATATTCAATCTTATCCTCTTGTTTGCTGAAAAGATTTCACACGTCAGTTCCTTTGAGTGGACATTTATTTTGTATATTTTATTTATTTGTGCACAGAGAAATTAAACCTCGATCTCCTTTTGTCTCCGAACAGATTGAAAAAAAAAAAAAAAAA
>Ga0209700_105341_pt1 | contig 21749 bp, 8 predicted proteins | sample SiratroredBW_FD_187528 | JGI IMG/M metagenome (GOLD analysis project Ga0209700, IMG submission 187528) | Root nodule microbial communities of legume samples collected from California, USA - Siratro red BW (SPAdes) (version 2) | ecosystem: Host-associated > Plants > Roots > Nodule | place: USA... | reverse complement strand
CATTAAAGTTAGTATTGGAAATGATAATGTGTTTAATATTTAAAGAAAACATTCATGAAAAAGAATGGAGCGCGAGAAGACAACCTACCAAACAAAATGCAATACGTGTTCCCATTTTTTTTTTTTAATCTTTAATTATGGTTGATTTCATAGTTCATAGTCGTAATGTATAAAAATATTATTTATTTGCAATAAGAAATCGCTTTTATTTTATCCAAAAAAATTTTAATTAATATTTGGATGAGAATAAAATAATAGTCTGTCATATTTCTAATAAAAATATTTATTCTTAGCGTAATTAGTGAATAACTTTCATCCGTCCATTATTTTAATTTGATATTAATTGTTAGATTAAATGTTTAATTTTGGATTAGAAATTGTAGTTAATATTATAATGTAATTATTTTTAATTAAAAACATAATAACTTAAGTGTCATGATAATTTTGTTAAATTAAGAAACAATTAATGTATTATATAATAATACAAAAATATAATTAATTTTTTACTAAAATATTGAAGCTTATACTTTTTGTATACAATAATGTTTGGTGGTTTTACTATATACATTTAAATTATTAATTCACTAAAGAAATGTATTTATTAAAAATGTGAATAATGAATAAAATATGTCATAATATTCACATTATTGATAGATTTTCAATTACAAGAATGGTTGGTAATTTAGGATAATTTTTTTGACACAATTTTGTCCATTAATATATTATTATATGAAATTATGAGTATTTTACTTATTAACAATTTGTGATAAACTACTTTTTACTTAAATGGATAATAATTTATTTACTATTTAGAATGTATGAGTATTTACTTATTTTAAAACTTTATCAGAAATTTTTATTATTTGTTATATACTCAAAACTCCCTTATACAATAAATTTTTATTCAATTTTTTACTTTCGGATGTATTAATTTATATGATTTACTTACATATAAAGTTAAAGATTTCATATAGTTCTTTGTTTAATACATAAATTTAAACTATGGATAATGGTTCACAAATCATCCAAAATTTGTCACTCCAAATTCATACATTTTTTATTATTCTGAACAATTTTCTTTATACAACATGATTAACAAAAAAATAAATAAATTAAATATATAATTTAATATTCATTTATATTTATATTTATATTTAACATTAACATTCAATCGATTGAAAAAATAAAAAGGAAAAATCAAGGTTTAGTTTCAACTCTATTTTCACTTATGCAAAATCTTACTTGAATAAAAATAAAATTAAGTGTGAAGCTTGAGTTTCTACTCCATTTTTACTTGAGAAAAAATCTTTCGCTCAAGTTAAAATATAAAAAACCGAACTTCATGCAATAAGACCAAATTTGTTTCCAAAGTTTTACTTAATATTTGTATGACAAGAACAATCATAATTTGTTCAATTATCATTTTCTATTTATTTCAATTCTATCTTGATCATTCAAATTTAATATAATTTTCATTTACATTGAACTCATGAACTAATATATGAAAGACTATAGAAAACTAACTTTACTCATCTAAATCATATTCAAAACTTAGTTTAAGAAAATCTAAACATTAACATGCATAACTTAACTACTATATCAACAACAGTATTGAGTTCAAAGTACTTCAAATCAAACATCCATAAACTAAAAAGTTCAAATTGCACCCAACTTAAATTCAAAAGAACGTTCTTATTACAAAACTATATATATAATCTAAAACTACAATCAAAGAATATAATTACTTTCAAAAGCAATTAATAGAGAAACTTTATATTCAACATGCAATCAATCTCATATTTCAGTTTTACTTCAAAATCAAAATCTAACTACAATATAACACTTATTATACCAAACTCTCACATTTAAATAAAATCTTATTTCAATCCACAATCAAAATATTTTTTGAAGATAATTTCTCTTACTTGTAATTCTTTACTCTCAAATAATTTATAGTTCAAGCAAGAAAATCACTCAAAATTTAGAGACTTTAAACAAAATATCCAAACATTAAAAAATTTGAAAAGTTTAACCAAGTTGAGATTATCACCTTCCTCAACTAACTCACCATTACTATGGCAAGGAAAGAAAGAAAAAAAAATCTTCACAACAAACAATCGCTTACTTACTTTGATTGAAAAACTTGATCAGTTGAAAATGACCCTTAGCTCCCCACCTATTACAAGATAAAATCAAAACCAATAACAATGGTAAGCACAAAATAAAAATATTGACATTGAAAGTAAAAGACATATAGAAGATGATGATTACACCCCATTGAACCTTAAAGTTACCTCCGAGATTGACTTTTTTTTTTCTTTAGCTTTATGTGTGTCTAAACCTTAACATAGATATTCATTAAATAGAAAAATAGAAAATGTACGACTGAACCCGACCCAACTTCAGTGGCATTGGGCTCAGCTTTCCCTGCACGATTGATTCTTCCTACACCTCCATACTGACTTCCTACACCTCCATAATTTTAACATATTCTTATTTTAGCCTTCCGAAAAAGACAAAAATAGCCTTCATTGATGGTAACTACAATTCATTTTTTTTTTCTCTTCGTGGGTTGCACAAACCGCAATACAATTCAAAAATAAATACATTGCGGATCGTACAACCCGCAATACAAATTTTTTTTCTAAATGTATTGCGGTTTGTACAACCCACAATGCATTTAAAAAAAATTTGTATTGCGAGTTGTACAACCCACAATGTATTTAAAAAAAAATTGTATTGCGGGTTGTACAACCCACATTGTAAAAGGTGTAGAAAAAATAATTACTGTTTGTACAATCCGCAATGTATTTATTTTTTAATTGTATTGCAGTTTGTGCAATCGCGAAGAAAAAAAAATCACAGTTACCATCAATGAAGGCTATTTTCATCTTTTTCTTAAAACTAAAATGAAAATATGTTAAAATTATGGAGGTGTAGGAAGAATCACTCTCCCTGCAAGGTCTATGACCCAACTCGTCCTCGGCTCAACTCCAATCATGCTAGGCGCGACTTTGTTACATCAACGTTTCTTATATGCATCCTTCTTCACGAGCTTCAATCATTTTGCTCTAAATCCAATGCTTCTTGTTCACATTTTAAACAAAATAAAGAAAATTAGTACAATTTCTAATTCTCATACTAAATAATCAATTATTAACAAAAACTTACTAAAATAAAGAAATAAAAATAATTTAAGTTTAGAAAAAAATTGATTTCATATAAAAGTTGGTTTCAAATGTTATGAGATAGTGTTTTAAGATTTTAAAGTTATAAATTAAAAAAAAAAAACGAGATAACGTGAATTGAAGACCTAGATCATTATAAAGTAACAGTGAAGTTAAAAATGTTTACTCTAAAATAATAAAAGATTAAAACAAGTAGAACTATTAGAAATAAAGTGTATACAAATAAAGTTGGATCAAATTTACGTAAAATCATCGTTGAATCCAATAAAAAAAATTAGGTCAGGTTTCGATAGGGTTTTTTTAGTGTTTTATTAGGCTCTGTAGACTACTCTCTTGAGTTCAATTCAATTGGATCAATTAAGCCAAATTTTTATTTTTTTCTAAAATTTTTAATTTCGAACAAATTTTTAGTCCTTTTTGTTTTTTTAAATAGAATATATTATTTAATATTTAAATAATTGAATATTTAAAAAAAATATAGTTAATAGAATAATAAAGTAAATTGATAATAATTATATTATTATTATTGATATTATTTAATAAATTGATTAGAATTTTGTAACCAAATATAAGAGATTGAGTTAGAGTGATTTTGATTGGACTTGACCTAGTTACAAATATAACTCAATCTAATTTATTTCAACAGGACTAAGTTAGATTAGGTGGTTGATTCAATGATTGAGTCTGTTTAAGTTGAGTTAAGTATGGTCTAATTATAAAAAATATAATTCAATTTATTTGAATTAGATTGAATTAAATTAAATAGTAAATAATATTACTTAAAGTTAAAATTTTAGATTGTATATGAAGAAGATAATAATTTTTTAAAAATGTAGGAATAAAAAGTAAAATAAAAAAAAAAGATAAAAGGTTCTAATAGTAACTTTTTTTAAAAAGAAAGGCTAAAATATATTTTACCTTATATTATACAACTTTTTTGGTTTTGATAAAACTGTGTTTTCAAACAACAATCCTAGTAAAATTTCTCTTTTTTTTTTTTTTTTTTTTTTTTTTTTTTTTTTTTTTTTTTTTTTTTGTCATTACTATTTTCTTTTAGTCCTTTTAATACATTCATTGATTTTAGTCCTTACATTTTTTTTAAAGGACCAACTCAATGTGCGAACAAAAAACTACAAAGACTATAAAATGATAAAAAAATACAAAAGAAAATAATAAAATAACAACAATGAAAACAAAGAAAATAAATTCTACAATAATATTAATTTTTTTATCAATTTGTGCTCACCGTAAACTATTGAAGCAACTTGATTCAACAGCATAAAAATCCAACCATAACACTGTTTTCCCGTAAAATCAATCAGAAACAAGGAAGACGATTGGGCTCAGGCCATTTACCTTTTAATTAAAATTGGAAAATTACTTCCTGCACCCCACTTTTGAACTTACATCTGAAAAATAATTTTGTTCTAAAAAGCTCATTCTGAAACTTATTTTTTAAAATATATTTTAGACTTTTTGGAAAACTTGTTTAAAAAAATTCATACTATTAAATACATTAAAAAAAGTTTGTTTCAGAAATTTTATTTAAAAAAAATTGTTGTAAAATGTATTTTATGTGTTCTGAAAATTTTATTTCAAAAATCTTAATTTAAAAGTCTTATAAAAAGGTGTTTTGAAGTATATTTTATAGATTTTAAAAATTATATTTTGGAAAAATTTTAAAACAGATCATTCAGAAATTATTTTTAATAGAAAGATAAAATAATCATTTTGAAAATATCGGGATAGAGGGATTGGAGGAAGCAATTTTCTTATAATTGTTGCATTCGATTATCTTGTCATGTCCACCACTTTCGACTTTCAAAATTTTTCCCATAATTATCTACATGATAAAAAAAATTATTTCAAATGTTAAAATAATATTACATATAATTTAATTTATAAAAACTTTCTTATAAGTCTTCTTTTCTAAAACATAATATTACTTTATGTATAAATTAATTTTACTTTATGTATGAATATATGTTTTTATTTATTTTTCTATTAATATTTATAAAAAGGTTTATCTTTAAGAACACTGTGACACTTTGCAAATCACTTTATTCCTATGGATTATTAATTATTTCGGTTTCATTTATTATGGAACATGGACGTATTGCTGAGGAGCGGGTTATACTTAAAAAATGTGCTACTACTGATGTCATCGAAGATAATTTTCCTTTATTTAACTTTATATTACGAATAAAATTATATTATATTCAGTTTAAATTATATAAAGATACAATAGAATAATAGTTATTTATATTACATAAAAATATTTATTATTTTATAATTAATAATTCCAAAAATAATAATTATGTTTTGTTGTTTTTTGTCTTTAGAGATAAAAATCCTATTTAGGATATATTAGAAAATAAACTATTCTGTAATTGTAATATCAAAACTAGTATACAGAAAATAAATTACAAATATATAAGTAATTTATTTTTATCAATACAATATAATATTAAAAAGCAAACAACTGAATAATATATATAAGTATCTTCTTTGTATTAAATGATAAATATATTACTTAATTAAATTAAATATCTAAGAACTTATTTAGAGCATTTTTATTATATTAATTCATATTTTTCATTTCTAATGTTACATACAGTTAATTATAAGGACAAATAAGAACAATTAGAAAATAATAAAACTTAAAACTAATAACTTTTAGGGATTAAAAGGATAAGGGTCTTAGGAATTGAAGATATCTTTAAACCTATTTTAATATTAAGTCGGTTAACTTTATTTGAACATTTGATTATAAATAAATATAATTTAAGCGTTATTTTTTAAAGAAAATATTTTATTCGTTTTTAGAAAAACAATCTGATTTATTTCTTATAGCATTAATTGTGTTGTAAAGATCATTACAATTGTTTTAGATAACATAATTGATTAATTTTTTTCTTATAATAGTTTTTCCTTCAATAATTCATTATTATTATTATTTTATAGGTTATAAATGTTTGCACCAAAAGTCAAATTTTAATAAGTTTATATTTAATTAATTTCATTTAATTATAATATTGATTTCGAAATTAAAGACTATTTATGTTTAATTTTAATTTTTGGATTGAGTATATATTGACAATTTCAATTTTAAGATAAAATTAAAATAATTATGACAAATTAAAATAATTATTCTATTTTACTAATATAGTCTATAAAGACTTGTTGTTACATTTAGATACATTTAACATAAAAAAAATTATCATAAAATATTTTATGTGGTATTTTTTTCTCAAAATTAATTTTCTTAATATAATAAATAATTGATAAAAGAAATAAATCGTGTCTCATGCAATGTTGGGTAGATGGACTAGTTCAAATCCAATATAAATTTAGCTAATTATTTACATTAATTCCTATTTCTTTTTGTTATGATGTTTTCTTTATTCAAATATTATCGAGTTGAGATATATCTTTCAATAACCACTTCATTATTATCTTAATTATATGTTAATATAAACTTAAGTTTTTAAGAACTAGTTTATCAAATTTTATAAAAAATATTACTTGTATAGTGATCTTTAAGTTTGAAAAACAATAAATAGTGAAGCTTTTAAAAAGTAAAAAATTTAAATTTTTATCGCCAACAATTTGTTGGTTATATTTGTTAAATAACTCATAAGCTTAACATTGGGATGTGAGTTTTTTGGTTGCATGATTAATGATTATTTTGAAAAGGAAGTGTGTAGGAGAATGAGAAAGATCGTGTGATTAGACTCATTCAATCAGAATGATATTGTGGTTGAAGAAGATTTCAATATGTTGTAGGCTCGTTTTCATTTCTCTATAAACATGTGGTGGGCTTGGGTGTTACCACGACACCACATAATTGTAGTATTGTTTGAGGTTTATTATTCTTTTTCAATTCTTTCTTTGGAGTAAACATGTATATGTCTTTAGTTTCTAAGGAGTTTTCATGTGGGATGGTATCATTCGAGATCAACGAAGATATCCTTTATTTATATTTTATTACTAGGTTTTAGCTTGGTTGAGTTTTTCACTTAATTGTATACACTGTGTTGCCTGTTACATTATAAAACAAGAATTTGCCCAAACAATGGAGGATGGACGATGTACTTACTATAAAGGAGAAGATGACATACAAAGGGAATTTGACTTTGTTGATCATTCTTGATGTAGATTGGGTCTTCCTAATGAGGACCCAAGGAGAAAGCACAAGAGGTTGCACAAACAAATACTATACTTTGAAATACAATTATAAAAGGTCTTTTCTCCTTAATCTCCAAAGAGGTTGTACTAACAAACACCAGACTTTGGTGTTTTTATCTATAAAGGTGAACTTGTTCCTATCAAAAACATATTATATAAAGATGAGAATGTTTTTACTAATTCCACATTGATAATCACGAAGACGCGGGAATAAATTGGTTAATGTAGTAGAATAAGTTTGAATAGTGTAGTATGCATAGTGTATTTTGGTATGATTTCTCCAAATCATGTATAATATTACTATTCTATTGTGGTTATTGGAACCTTTTAATTAATTTACCTTTTGCCATGAATTTTATGTTTTTCTTCTTTATTATTTTTTATGTATGTGATGCAATTCTTAGAAGGATGATATTATCTTGATGAACTCAATAGTTGTTTGGAAACTCAAAACTTACATAAAAGTATACAACCATTGCATAAGCATGTATTAGCCATGGAAGACAATTCAACAATCACAAAACAAAAGGACAACAAAAACAAGTTCTAAAAGAAAAAAAAATGAATTGAAAAGAGAAAATGGAGAAAAACACACCACCTTCAAGAGAACTCTCAAAGGAACAAGGATTCTTCACTTGAAAAAGCTTTTCAAGATAAGAAGTAAAATAAGAAAATAACTCTTTCAAGACCTACAAAGATATGTATCACTTTTGTGAGTTCAAAACTCTTCATATGCCTTCCCACTTTCTCTTAATTTCGTCCAACATGTGTCTTTTGAATTGTAGAATATTCCAAGAGAATCAAGGAACATTCTATGATCTAGGAATTTTTACAAAATATTTATTTCTTCTTCTAATTCTTTGAGTTTTTCTCTTGTGAATCTTCTTTGGAATATTTCTCTTTATTCTTTTCTTTACTATGCTTCTTTTATTTATTTTTGAAGTTATTTTTCTGCTTCTTCATTAGATTTCTCTCCAATCATATTTATATTAATATGGCAAGAGATAATTTTAATCGATGACTTATTTAGTTGTGTTTTTAGCCAAGATTGTCTCAATCCATTAACATTTGGTTATGATTTAAGGGGATTTTTGTTATAAATTTTCTACTTTAGATTCAAAGTGTTAATATAACTTTGATATATTCAAAAAGTTTTGATGCACTTGTTATGTTTTTTTACAATATTAAACTTGTTGTCACATAGTGATTATGGGAATTAGTTGTCTATTATGATGGAATCCCATTTAAGGTGTGTTTGATAGATATATTAGTTATTGTTCACAAGAAGTCTTAAGTTGAATATAGATGTATTAGTTGACATGTGATTAATACGGATTACAATTAGTGTGAAAAGCCTTAAACAAGATTGGGTATTAATCATACACTTGTGAAGAATCACTTAATAGGTAGAAAAAACACTAGACTAAATTGAAACATTTCATCCTTAACTTAGAAATCAATGTTAGGGAAAAAAATGCATATACATCAATTTAAAATATTAACTATAGTAAATTTCAAATAACTTAGTATTTCAATAGACAATTTAAAATATTAACTATAGTAAATTTCAAATAACTTAGTATTTCAATAGACAAATTTTTGAGTCTAAGATTTCTCCTTAATTGGTTTATATAATCTTCTCCCTTGGTATGCCCAACTTGATTTTTACTAAATGATGTATCTTTAATTCATTAATTTAGCTTATTTTTTTGTTGATGAAAAGTACAAGAATGAAAACAAAAAAATAAAAATGAGTGAAAATAAAAATTTATTTAAATTAGAAGAAACGAGAAGAAAATACTACTATTATAATATTTTTGTATTATTTATATTATTATGTTCATTTATTATATTTATAAAAATACTAAAAATAAAAAAATTGTCATAATTAATTATCTTTGCAATCATATTATGTATTGAATAGAAAATATATATATATATATATATATATATATAACATAATTAATTGTGTTTATAAAAATGTTAATTCATAATCCATTATCTCGTCATTTTTCATTAGTAAAATCCGTGGAAAGAAATCAAGTTTTTTTCCATTTCAATATTCGTACTTTTCTTCATTTTAAGCTATATGCAGTTCTAATATTGTTGTTTCCAAGCTCCCTTAACTTTTCTGTAACTTCAAAAGCCTTCACTTGCCATGTAAATTTCAATAACAAAAATTGTTGCAATGCATAAACGCAATGAAGGCTCAATCTTTATATATATAAAAACCTCTATATTTTTCCTTTTTGCTTTAACTTTCAAGTATAGAATACTTTTAAATTTTCATTTTTTTTTATTACAAACATATAATAATTTTACCAAGGACTACAACAACGCTTTTAATCACAATTCTAATCATAATTGCCACAACAAATTAGACCTATATTTACAAAATTTCCAGATTTTTGGTGTTGTTTTCCTTTTCAAAATTATATTTCTATCAAAAATCAAATTAAGCAATTATTTACTCAAGATATCTATTAAAATAATATTAAAGAAACTAATAGAAACCCTTGTCATAAACTAAGGAATTATTTACTCAAGATATCTAGAAGTCAATTAGCATGTTAACTCCACATTTAAAAAATAAATAATATTTATTGTGGATTTGGAGAACAAAATTAACAAACCAGGCTATAAAACAAGTGTTCGAACTTGCAATAAAGAGACTAATTCTAAAACTTTGAGGAAAAATTTGACATTGTATCGAAGTTTTCTTGATTATATCTGTATTCAAGGTTTTTAACATTTCCTACCAGGAGAATATTATAAATTGACTAATGAAAAAAAGTGATAAAAAAGAAATCGATAAAAATTACAAATGCGTAGAGAAAAAAAAATAAAAACCACAAAGATGAGTTTTAATAAGTTTAATATGGGAATATAGAATGATAAAGATTGAAGATTTAATTGTGATTATGGTTTCATAATGATATTTTCTTATGTTTTTTGAAAAAATGTTTTGATACCATATAAATGATTATGGTTTCAAAATTATTATGATACTGTATGAAAAAGTCATAACTTGCTCGAAGACATCTTATTCACAAACAAACCATGGTTCTAGATGAATAGAAATTAATCTATTTAACTATGCATCGAAGGACAACTATACATACAAATCATAAAAGAAAAAGAAAAAATAAAAATTCAAGAAAATAATTTTCCTCAAAAACACAATCTAATTAATTAATATTATTTTATCCACTACAATCTTCTAAACTACGACTCTATTCTTGTAAAATATGATAAATGATTTCAGAATCTTAAAAAAATAGAATATAAAGAAAAAAAATTAAATAGGGATTGCTCCATTTATATATTATAAATTCATCCTATTTTTAATCAAGGTGAAATCTTCAATAATAACAATTAAACGGAAATAAACCAAACAATTTTTTTAACAGACTGAATCAGGGACAACAATTTAATTACTTATATCTCACAAAATCAAGAAGATTCCAAACAATGTATTTTGGATTTATATTATGTCAATGATTATTTTGAATTATTTTCTCTCCCCTTTCTAAAATGCAATTGAAACTATCATTTATGATAACATCTCTCTCTATATATGTATGTTTGTGTGTGTGGATTAGTGTTTGATAAGAGGAAGAGAAAGTTAATAAAAGGTGTCCTGATATGAGTTCCAATGATAGAAATCTAGCATGAAACAAAAGAGAAAAACTCGTCTGATTATTATGTTTTCTATTGCAAAGATGAACTGTGAAAGCACGATCTATCGATAATAAGAGAAATATTAATTTTATCAATTTTTTATTGATTATAAATTTATTAAATTTTAAAATGTCATGCAAGTGATATTCAATAAGAACTGCCTTTTTATTGATTATCATGATATCTTCTAAAGAACATTACATGGATAACAATAGATGAAAAGGGTAGATTTAAATTTATATATTGATTACGAAGCTTTAAAGTTATTGATATTTCTTATTATAAAGTGATGATTAAAGTTTTTATAACTTAAATTGGCTTGAAAAGGAAAAAAAGTCACACGAAAATAAGGTGAGATAAAACTTTTCTGTTATGTGATTATGAGTGAAAGTCACGGTCAAAGTAGATACGATAGACTATTTTTTACATCAGTGTAAGTAAGAGAGAGACAATAATTTACAGAGTACACATAGTCGATGCCCTATTGCTCAATACAGCAGTTTTAATACAATTATTTATAAATTTATTTCTGCATTTTTCACTGGATTTATTTAGTTTTTACCAAAGTAGTATTTGCCTAGTGGAAAAATTTAGTATACTCCAAATATATGCAAGTTTGTTTTCAATTGTCAAAAAGGTTTCACCATAGGAAAAGGTTCCACTTTATACCATACAAACTACCCTTTTAATATTACTACTAATGTCACTTTACTTTTGCTTTAATTAATATAACAGTGAAGAGTGAGTACAAAGGAATCTCCCTCCTTTAAACATGAAAATCTTGTAGTTTTACTAAAATAGCTTCTATCCAGAATAGAAACATGGCCTAAAAATTGACATGATAACTATTTGAGTTTGACCAGTGAAATTGTTAGCCACATGCTGTCATGTCTCAACCAGTTGCTATCAGTGAATGGTATTGGTAAGGTAATCCACATTTAGAATTTCCCATTATACAACCTTCAAGTCTCAAAAACAACGTTGGAATTAGGACATGGTGCAAACTCAGTGAATTGGCTAGTGTTACCTTTGTTTCAAGCAAACACTTCTTACAGTATACTTCAAGACTATCATTACTTGCATTTTTTGCAACCCTGAGAGACACACAAGATCAAGAACTTAATTGTGTGTGCATGTAACTATGTATAAATTGAGGAGGATAGTTTATTCAGCCAACATAGTTATATCTAAGAAATAGTAACCAAGTGGAGATTAAAGATGAACTTGAAATGCTTTGCTCACATTTTCTTTATGTTGGTTTTTGTGGCCTTTTCCAACATCCAAATTGGCTTAGGAGACTGTGATAACCTACAGGATAGTTGTCCAGCAGTTCCACCCAACAAGCAGACCATATTCATCAATGGTCTACAATGCAAAAACCCAGTTAATGTAACAGCTCAAGATTTCAGGACCACAGAACTGAGGGATGCTGGCTCTACAGACATTTTTGGTGCATCTATGAAAATTGTGAGTGCTGCTGAGTTTGGTGGTCTGAATACTCTTGGCCTCTCCATTGGAAGAACTGATCTTGATGGGAATGGCCTGGTAAACTTCCACTATCATCCTAGAGCTACTGAGATGATCTTCGTTACCAAAGGTGTGTTGCTAGCTGGATTTGTTGATACCAAAAACCAGTATTTCCAGAAGTTGATTGAAGTAGGTGATGTGTTTGTGTTCCCCAAGGCTTTGTTCCACTTCTATCTAAATACTGGTTTTGAAGAAGCCACTATCTTCTCAGTGTACAACAGCCAAAATCCTGGCTTTGTATCCCTTACTCCTAAAACTTTTGACACGACATTGGAATCACTGGACAAGATCAAGAGAAAACTCATCTCACTCTCTGCCTCTGAAGCTCAAGATGTAAACAGTTTCATCTTTCCAGGAATGGAAAGCATTTACAGTTAGCCATTTCAACCTATTCTCTATTGAATTCCACAATATTAGTTCAATTACATGTAACAGTGTGTTTTGTTTGGTTATTTATTGTACTCCCAAGTTATATCATTACTTGTGCATCATATCTATAACCATTTCAACCTTTTTCAACATCATTTTTTTTTATCCACAGAAATGAAACACGGGTAGGAAAAGTTATTATCGAACAAACATGAATTTCCTAGCTCTATATATTACTGGGAATCATGAGTCCTAATGATAACAGGAAGTAGAATAGAAGAGCAAAACAACTGCTACATAACACGAGATTCACCTTCTTTAGAGTTCAGGTGTGAGAACTAAACACTTCTATTGTTCATTTATTCTAAATGTACAATGGGGTTTGGCCTCTTTTGTAATCATTGAGCCCTTTTGTTATCAAGTGTATTATCAACTAACCATGACTGTGTTATTACATCAGTTACAATAACGTTTTAACAACTTGTCATGGACTTCTGGAATATACAAACACAGTCAAATGGGATTAGATGGTTAGTACATAGAACATATGATTACAAACATGAGAAAAGAATTTGCACATATCACAACATGAGATAAATTCAGTCACGTGCATTTTAGCTCGACCAGGCTATTCAATTTCATAGCAAAAAAATTGAATGTACCAATGGAGATGTTTACAATCGAGACTAATTGTTTGTTTTACAAGTAGAGCAAGGTATTCGCTTGAAGGATGTATTGAATTCCACTACTTTTCTGTAAAGATAACAAATGAAATAAGTACACAATTCCACTAATTAAAGTGTGTGTGTGTGTGAGAGAGAGAGTGTATTTATATATATTACAATTTATTTCAAGTAACATGTCAGTAAACAGTATATGTACATAACATGTGAATCAATGAAAAAAGAATATCAGAGGCAAAACTAAAAGAGAAGAAATGATCCATGGAATGATCTATCCTCCACAATAAACTGAGGACTTGATGTTGAAAGGACTTAAAATTCTAAAGATGGAACAATGTAAAAAATTAAAAAAATAAATGACTACACTAGCATGACTATAAAAGTGACAGGAAATTGATGAAATTGAAAAGGGAAAATGAATTCTACTTTCTTGGTAAAATTTACCACTACCTCATCCCTCGTGATCACCTAAAAGCATTGCCAGGTATAAAAGCTGAAAAAAGCATACACACCACACTTGCTTTGTTTCCTCCACTTTATCTCCAACTACCAACCATGTTCATATAATTACAGCAAAAACTGTTCTCTGATCAGGTTAGGAAGTATGCTGACCTTTTAATAGATGCTGCAACTTCAGAGACACGAGGCACAGAACTAGAAAGTCAGATATTAAAAAACTAGCAGAATATTTTGAAAAGAATTCCAGTTTGCATTGGTCAGACATATTCTAGAATCTAGACCAAACATAATGACTACTGGTACCAGCCAAATTGGTCATCTTAATCGTGACAATCTTTTCCGTTTCCGATTCTTCTTATGCACAACAACACTTTTTGTGTTACTGCTACCAACATGAGGAAGAGCCAAACTTGACGATGGTTTGCCAATGTAGGTTCTGTTTTTCTTAGAAACCCATTTCAGAGGCATATTGTTAACTACAGTGCCAATATCGGTAGAATTATTCAGTTCAACAAGTTTTTGGATTTGATCTAGCATCTGATGGGTGCACGCCAATGACAGATCCAATGCAAATGAATCATCCACTGGTTTTCTCCATAAATCCATCAAAACCTCTTCAAAAGACCGGAAAGACATGGAAGGTTGATAACCTTTAAGATTTTCACAAATCATGTTCACTTTGATGACATGCTTGCAAAGGTTACCTTGCATTGACCAAGAACAATCACAGAATGCAAATTCAGATCCCGGATTCCACACTAGATGAAGTAGGCTACTATCTTTCTGGCTCGCAACCTTGGCGAAGAGGTGGTCTTTATCATCCAAGGTAACAGCATAGTCTGGAATTTGAAGTGCCCGATGCCATGATGTAGAAAGAATATATTTTTCCTTCACATTCTGGAAAGAGTCACTTTCATCAGCATAGCGATCAAGCCAGTAGCTTGAATGCAACTCAGTTGTCAACTTGTGAACTAACCAATCTACTCTTTGCAGGGCTCCAAGATGTGAGTCATCAAAAAGTTTGGCTTTCAGTTTAACATGATAGGCTTCTAATGCTCCAGAAGCTTCCTGGCTGCCTAGTTGAAAATTTCTCATTGTTGAAAGCCACATTTCTGCAGAACAAAGCAGAAGCATAAGGGGAAAGCAAGTTAATTTATGAATGACTAACTAAGCCCATAACTAAGCACATTTCATTCACAATGTCTGGCTTTCAAACATACTTGTGAATATGTCATCACTCAACCGGACATTTTATGTGCATGCAAGGGAAAAAGGGAGAAAGATCTAACCAAGCTTGGGCAACCAGGAGGTTTTGAAGTATTCCATGAAAGCAGTTTGGTCTACAAAATCCAACATGAATTGTTCCAAGGCATGTGCTGTATTAATGCCTCCCCAAATACTGTACACTATTGAACCAAGACGCTTAAAAATCTCCCGCTGAACCTCAATACTACTGCATTTCTTAACAATATTCCTAAGCCATGATCTACGGACACGCCGTAGCGAAAATAGGACAGGACAGCAAAATATATCTCTGTAAAATCAATTAATAGAAGTATGAAATTTAATCACCACTGCTGAATATTAAACCAAACTCATTTCTAAAGCAATAAATCTTGCCTCAAAAGATCAATTTCAGCTGCAGCATCATCAATTAAAAATCCACTGACTTTCCATCCAGGCTCAACACTACGAGCTCGATCAATTAAAGCTTTCAGCCACTTGGACACATCAGGCTTTGCAAAGCTACGTGTAATGACCCATGCAACAGGAAGTGCATGTTGTCTTGAATCAAAAACAAGTAGCGTGAACAAGGGATACTGTCAATATGAAAAGATAACTATGTTAGGTCTATTGAAAATGCATTGCAATGAGAGAAAGAAAACTTCATTTGTTTTAGATCTTGCAAAAAAACAAAATTACTTTCAGTCTCTTCACACCAAATGTAGAGTCGGCTGCGATAACACTTCGATGACCAAAGCGAATCATTTGTTGCAGCTGCCATTCTGTTTGGATCCCCAAGATGAAAGCATCAGACTCCGAAGTATCCTGGTGAAAAAATACAGATTTTCTGTTGCGCTCAATCCACATGCGGATGCTAGCTTGATCATCTAGATCCAGTTCATGAGTAGACCTTTTGATAATCATCCCTAGCTTGTGGACATACTGAGAAGCAAGGCTACTGACTTTTGCATCGGAACCGCAATATCGCTGAATCCCTTCAATGTGTTTCTCCAAGATATTCTCTTCTGGGATGCCCAGATATATCATGGACATAGTTTGCTGCTGAATTTCATTGCATATATAAGGAATCTTTTTGGCACCAGGACCAATGGCATCTCTATCAAGTGGTCCATGGCAGATGAAACCAGCCTTGTTAACATGACGCCGCTCATTGTATATAATAAGTGCAAGGGATGGACGAGCATAAAGGCGTTTGACAACAAAATGGCAAGTACAACCTCGCATCGATTGAGGTCTAGCAGCACGATTTCGAGTGTTAAGTCGATACCTTCTACTTGGTAATATACCTCCTCCCTCCCCATAATTTTCTGGGCCAAACGAGCACCAGTACCTTCACAAAGAGCAGAGTTCAACTACACAACATAAGCATTGGAATCCTACTTGGGCAGATCATTTCTTTAAGTTTTAAATTATTCATTTGCTAGTCAGCTACTGCTTCCAAAATTCAGCTAGCAACAAGGACACTACTTGAACTTATGAACAAATTTACAATAAAGGACAAGAACCAAATTTCCTACAAGGGAAGTATTTCACACTTCCAAGTTCCTGTGTTCTACCAAAACAGAACAAGCTAGAAAACGCTAAACATGTATCATAAAAGCCAAAAGAAGAAGAAACTGTATGAAAGCTTCATCATAGTCATGGCAGAAACTTACAGCCTGTATTCAAGATACTCATCATCCTTGAACTCCTTCAAGCTTCCAATGGTCCGTTTCCTTCCTCTCTCGATGTGGAACCGAGTAGGGCACTCCACATTCGAGCATTCACCAATTATGAAAGCATCAACTCTGTCATAGGGAATGAGGGCAACCACATCATGGTGCTCAGCAGTGCCAAACTTGGTCCAAGTCAAGTCAGCAGCACTAAACTCCTCCTCAGGAGGGTCTTGCAAGGGAATTTTCCTCACTGATTCAACTATAGCCATATCCACAATGACGCAAAAAACAAAAAACTTCCTTTCTATACACAGAACAATCTACTAGTCTCCCCGGAAACAATCACAGCTTCAAAATAGTAAGCTGTTCAAACACGGCACAGGACACCCTGAAACAACATCAAGAAAAGACCCTTTTGAGATAACAGCTAAAAACTTGATTTTGACAAATTATCTGAGTTGTAAGCAATAAAAGCTAATCAATTCAATCAAAGGAAAGAGCAAAACAAAGAAAAAAGGTGAAGGCAAGCTGTGCAGTGGGAATTGAAGGGTACACCTACCCTTTGGCTTCAATAATCAGGAGAAGAAGATGATTGAGTGTTGCAGTCTAAGAGAATAGTGGCGCAAACTTAAGAGGAATTTGGAGAAGCTAAAAAGGTTGGTGTTCCTTTGGGTTTGCGATGAAATGGGTCGGGTGAGAAATGATGAAAGCCTACAAGAGGATACGGAAAAACGACACCGTACCTATGGCTACTTCGTTGAAGAAAAAAAGGATTTTTATAACCCCTTTTTAGGTCAGGCTTATCTATTCCACTACTGCAAGTTCACGGCTGGTAAAGTTATAATTTAATTTTATATGAATATGAATTAACAAACATGTATATAACTTTTTAATGATAACATAAATCAAATATTTTATATTTATACTTTATGTTTTATTTTGATTTATAAAAATGTGTATCAATATTTTTTAATGAATTTTGATGTATATACAATTTTAGTGAGAGACTAATATTAAATGGAACACCTCTTACTAATTTAACTATATATCCACCAAAATTTTCGCTTTTTATATGCATGTATAAAGTTCAGCTATATAAATATATAGTTCTAAAGTATTCGGGAAAAGGTATATAAGACCGAAAAAATCTAGATTTAGAATTACATGTGAGCCTTACAACATCATTATTAAGTAAAATGATAGTATAAAATCAGATAAAGAAATATAAGAAGGATAAAAGTTAAGAATTTATAAAATATATATATATATATATATATATATATATATATATATATATATAAATAAGCTATTTATGATTCAAATACATTAATATAAATCAAACTCATTATATATAATTATTTTAAATTAGAAATATCAACTTCAATTAATATAAAAAAAACAAATATTTTTTACATATTTTAAATATTTTTGTTCTACACGCAAAAGTCATCTTCATGAGTTAAGGTAAGTTTGTTGTATAAGTAATTGAAGAAATAAATATATGAAACAATAATTAATATATGAGAATTTTCATCAACTTCTTATCATAGACGTTTTAACGTATTTATCGAGTTGCTGCAATTCATAATGCAAACCACAAATTGAAAATTAATTCAACATATTATAGGGTATCTAACATCAAATCATCTAATCCAAGATCACATATATATCCAAAAACAAGTTAAAAAATCTCAAGTAAAACCTCCCCGCTAGACATTGTTGTTGAGTGAAAAGTTATATAGTTTTAATGCCACAATAACGTTACTTCTATAGAAGTAAGAATTAATATAACTATAATTTTTCTTGTGTTTGAATTAGCATGTCATTTAACTAGATCCTATGAGAGAAGACATTTTAAAGATGTTTCGATTATTAGAGAGAATTAGAATGCTAAGCATGTAATTGTTATGTTTTAAAAATGATGGAGGAGTGTACATGTTACTAGTAGAAAAAACACATTTCAGGACAGGATAAAACGACGGTTAAGACAAAATCGCGTTAAAAAAAAAGAGCAGTGACATTTTTAAAATTATGTGGAACAATACTACGGCAGTTGCTTCCAAAAACCACTGTCATATCTCTAAGGAGGGACGCGAGTTACATTTTTAAATTGAGATTTTCAAAAACAGGATATACTACTGCAATTAAGACACTCAACCATCGTAGTAATTTTGTAAGAAAAGCTCTTAAATTTTTAATTTGTTTTAAAAAAAGGGGCTACGATGGCGGTTGACTCCTATAACCGCCTTAGTAGCCCCTTCAGAATCCTAAACCCATTTTTTAAAGGAAGCAAAACTAATTTTCATTTTTTTTTAAAAAAAAAAAAGAGGGCTATAACTGTGGCTAGCTCTCAGAACCGCCTTAGTAGCCCACCTATTACGGCGGTTGGCTCCCAGAACTGCCTTAGTAGCCCCTTCAGAACCTTAAACTGATTTTTCTAAATAGGAGGGAAATGAGTTTTCAAAATTTTAAAAAAAAATGGGCTACGACGGCGGTTAGCTCCTAGAACCGCCTTAGTAGCCCCTTCAGAACCCTAAACCCCTTTATTTTAACACTCGCCACACTCATTTTTCTTTTATGCCATTGACATTGCCGTCGTCTATCCTTGCCCCATTTCACTCCCAAACTAAGATTCACTTCTCACATTTGGTCAGTGGCGTTCATTCTTGCTTTGGTACCATTTGCATTTTTGTTTTATTTACATTTTCGTTTTACTCTTCATTTTCGTCATTATCATTGGTTCCATTTTGTTGGGTGTTGTTATTTGTGTTTTGTAGTGTTTATTTTGTCTTCGTCGCGTTCGTCTTGCGTTGGTGTCGTTTTCATCTTAGATTGGTGTCGTTTGGTTCTTCACGTTTGGTAGGTTATATTTTTACTCTTGATTTTCGTTTGATATATTGTGATTATGGTTTCATTTTTTGGGTTTGGTAATTTTTGTTTTTGTTCATTTGCGTTTTTTGCATTTCGACTTCTTCCTGGGCGTCACCTTCATCTACAAGAGGTATGTTTTCTGTATATTTGAAATGCTTGGATTGTTTGGACTGCTCTCCATCGAAACAATAGGACCGTTATGCTCATTACTAAACTTGTTGAAGAGATAAAATAGAACCAAGATCTATCTTTTTGATCAGAGGTTGAATCAATCATCAGAAAAAGAATTAGGCCAGAAATTAGGATACATTCTGGGAAAATAAAACTTCCATCGAAGAGAAGCAAATGAAAGGCTTTCATAAAAATTCTTGTAGAATCGAGAATGAAGTTTTCATTATGTACATGTCAGATCATGAATTAGTAACTGCATCCAATCTCCAAAAAATCCCAATTGTTTCAAATTTTTTTTATCTTTTTGGATGTATGCTTCATTTCAATGAGAAGTAAATACTCATAGTGACTTGTAGCGTAACATAATGTATAATGTATGAATTGTAGATATTCATTTCTTGTATGCTTAGTATGATGTATAATTTTGTGACTTGTAAATGTAAATTATTTTCTTGTATTCTTATATAATGTATAGTTTTGAGATTAATTATGTAATCTGTCTGAGAATATGTGGCTTTGAGTACATGCATGTTATCGGCAGCAGCGAATAGTTGCTACATTTTTTTAAAAGAAAAATGAACCTATTAAGGCGGTTCCAGCTCCACAACCACCTTAATAGGTCATGTTTACACTATAAAAGTGTCATTTCTGCCCATTGCGAAGGATTTTTTACTACGTTTGCTAACGAACTGTCTTGGTATGTGACATATACAATGTGTATGACATACTTTCTACGACAGTAAAAACAATGACAGTTGCAAAGCTGCCTTCGTAGGCCCTCAAGAACCGCTATTGAATGGACTTTTTCCACTAGTGTGTCTGAAAGGTTAAAACAATGTTTTATTGCTTTTATTTGTTGTAAGGTTAATTCCTTAACTACTATGATTTAAAATATTGTGCTTTAGACATTATTATAGCCAAACTAGTTAATATCTATTTAGTAAAATTTTATTTTATTTTCCTATATATAGGTGAGAATTAAAGAGAAACATTTCTTTCAATTTTCATTATGATTGTTGTAATTACTAAAGCAATCAGATCAATTATTATTTTTTCAATATATCGCTATAAAAGATTTACCTATATCAATCAACCAAATTTGTTGAATAAACAGTATTACTTAATAAAAGAAATTATAATTTTAAATAGTATGAAATTTTTTATTTATTATTGATTCGTCAGATAATATATGTTGTAGGTGACAACAATAGTCCCATGACAGAGGTCAGGTGGACTTAGTCACAATCAAATTTTAGTAATTAGATTGTTATGCTTTTAAGTGAAAAGACTTGAGTATCAATTATAACTTTTGACATAAGTAAGCGTTTGATCTAATAATTGGTATAAGAACTAAGGTCTGGAGTTTGATTCCTAGTGAGTCAATTGTTCAAGGAGAGATTATTATATGTTATATATTTATCCTATAACATAAGCTAGGTGGCTGAGTCACAATCACAAAGCCCAGGTTTTTAATAAGACAATTATTCAAGAAAAGATTGTTACAAATAACATTAATTATTATGAAAAAGGTTAGATTAATCAAGTTATAATTAAATTATTATATTTGGATTATTCTATTCTTAAGTAGAAAAAGTTACACTATAACAAATTGTTTGTGTCCTAATTACTTGCATGTTGGACATGTTTATTTTTCATTATTAAGATAAGAGTCGTGATTTAAAGTTTATGTGATAGGTAATATAAGAACACAA
>Ga0209700_105338_pt1 | contig 21760 bp, 13 predicted proteins | sample SiratroredBW_FD_187528 | JGI IMG/M metagenome (GOLD analysis project Ga0209700, IMG submission 187528) | Root nodule microbial communities of legume samples collected from California, USA - Siratro red BW (SPAdes) (version 2) | ecosystem: Host-associated > Plants > Roots > Nodule | place: USA... | reverse complement strand
CCCCCCCCATGCCGAGACTCCTTAACTCGAGCGTGAAACTTACATGTAAGGATAGTCCGATAGCGGCCTGATAACGGTGGCCCAATAGACCCAACAACCTTGCTAGGATAGGCTCTGATAACATATCATAAGTGGACTTTAAGCCTAACTCAACTTTACAAAACCGGCTTGTAAGGTGAGGTTTGGACCCACTTATAAACTATTGAAAGGTCTCATCTCTAGTTGATGTGGCAACAAAAAATAATGTGTCATTCGATAACTTATATATATATTTTAACAACCAAAAATAAATAAAATAGAATGGAACACTTCAGGGATATTCTAATCCTTATACAAAAAGCAAGTCTGGTAACAAGACACACAAAGGTCAAACCACCTAACTCAGAAAAAGTAAGTCCAGACTAAATCCGAAGAGAACGACATACTAGTGACACCACCCAAACAACAACAAAAATGAGAACCTGACAACTAACAACCAGGCCCCTCTAGGAGATACAAAACAGAAAAGACTGAAACAAAGTAGTTGCACAAAGGATCACAACAACAATACACAGACAACAAAGAACCTACAAATATGGCAAGCAAGAAAGGAACTCCAAAATCCCATTGAACCCTTAGTTACTCTCAGCTTGCAGAATTAAGCCTCCCTCCCACAACTGAATATACCTACAAAACAAACAAACTCACATTGTGGAATATGATAAACTCAGTAGCTCAAACTTGGCACTCTCCCACCAAACCTCATCACATTCTCATGAGGCCGCCTGAAAAAGTCTAAACCAAAGATTGGAGACACTTCAATGGTTCAAAGTTCCAATTCGAAAATGAGAAAGAAATAGTTGAACTCTTATGCTTAAGTCATAACCAACCCTTTAACTAAGCTAGAGAAAATATTTCTTCATGATCCACTACCCCGCCTTTAAAGACCACCTTATTTCTATGATTCCAAATTTTTGACATAATAGCCACCCACATCACTTTCCAAGCTCTATTGACCCTTTGTCTTTGACTCAATAAATGGAAGCATTGGAAATGAATATTGATATCTTCATGTCTAACATTCACATTCCCAACCCATCTCTCACACTGATCCCAAACTTTTTGTGTCACCTTGCAAGTAGTAAAAAGATGTTGAGTAGTTTCCACACCTTTTTGACACAAAGGGCACAACGCATTTCCTATTTGCACTCCCCTTCTAATTAAATTTGTCCTAGTTGGTAGTCTATCCAATAATAATCTCGAAGCACAAACTGCCGCTGATGGGACTATATTTAAACTCCATAACAACTAGAATACCTCAGAGTACTCATGTATACCCAGACTTAAAACACTATATCCAGACTTAACTGAGTACTCATGTTGATCGTTTGCTACCCATTGTAGCCTATCTATGCCTTCCATAGTCCATCGTACTTTAGAAATCGTATCCAACAACTGACCTTCTAAGAGTTTTTTCCATTCAAACCTCTCTACGTCAACCTAAATTCCACCTATGACACTCTCCTCTCCTAATGTGCCCAAGGTCAGCAAGTTCACCGACTGTATTATCCTTGCATTGAGAGATTGTATATAACCTAGGAAATATTTCTTGCAATATTTTCCCATCTGCCCACCTATCTTCCTAGAATTTTACACGGCTTCTGTCCACTAAACTCCATTGAGATCTACCTTCAAACCAATTACCTTGTATTCCCTTGCCACTAATCCTACACAAGTCCATCCACCACAATGACTGATTCCTATGGATCAAAGATACATCTATGTTCCTCCATGACCCATATCTTGCTTCCAAAATGTCTCTCCACAAGCCGTCATCAGACGTCATATACCTCTAGTTCCATTTAGCAAGTAAAGTGTCGTTAAAATATCCAATATCCTTAATACCCAAACCACCCACTTCAATTGGGCTACATATCGTCTTCCACTTCACCCAGACAATCTTTCTTTCTTCATATTCCCAATCCGAAGGAACTTTGTCTAGATTCTTCTAATCTGATTACACACGGCTATCGGTGCTTTAAAGAAGGAAAAGTATAATAGTGGCAGAGCACTTATAACCGACTTAATAAGACAGATCTGACCCACCATGGATAACGTTCTTCCTTTCCATCTAGAAAGTCTTGATCTAATTTTGTGAACAATTGAGTCCCAGAACTCTTATCTCCTAAAATTATCTCCCATTATCATTTCTAGATACTTAAACAGTAGTCTCATCTGCCGACAATTTAAACACTTAGAATACATCTGATTATCTAAATTTGAAACTCCCACAACCCCAACCACACTCTTATGAAAATTAACCCTAAGCCCTCACACCAACTCAAACAATAATATAAAAGATATAAATTTATAAGCCCTCACACCAACTCAAACAATAATATAAAAGATATAAATTTATTATTACAGCTTATGTACGTTATTGATGCCCTTTTATATCTGTGATGAACTTTTACATTTGATCAACAAAGTTGCTCAAAGTCAGTGAACATATTAAAATGGAGTTTATGATACATCAAACATAAAATATATACTAGTATTTTATCAATTTTTACTATTATTTACGTTATACTTTCACTTACTAATTTGTAGATTGTTCAAGTAGATTTAACTTCAAATTTTCTTTCAGGAAAATTCAAATATATTTCATAAATAAAAAATATTACTAAAAATGGTTGATTATGTTATATAAAAATTATTTAACCTACACATATCAAGATAATTGTAATATTTGAAATTTCAACATTTGATATTTAATTAATTGAAATTAAAAAAAGATTACATATGAAATTTAAACTTTAAAACAATTAATATTGTGATAGATTGGCAATATAAAAGGACAAACACCTACAAACTTTTATCGCTTTAAAATTTTTTGTTGGAAGTAATTTTACTCAACTCTCCTGTATATTGGTGGAACACCTAGATTTTGACCAATTTAGAAGGCCAATATTGAATGAAAATAAGTGAAATGAGCAATATTCAAAAAAGAAAAACCTATAAATTCATTGTTTTATGATTTTAAATTGGATATACCTATCTTTAGTATAAGTCAGTTATTTATTATTTTTAAGTATAGAATAATTAATTTTCTGATTCACCATCTTTGGGTGAGACTTTCCTCCTAACTATATATGTCCCTTTTCAAGAATCTGTTCAAACTTGAGATTTGGAAACAGAATTTAGTATGACTTGGTTGGTGACTTTGAGTGTTTAAAATGAAAATCTGTTCCTATGTTGACAATACAGTTATATATATAGAACTTAATTCCTTTAGGGTAGCATGAATCTGACTGAATGAAATGCCACATTTTGTTGTGGGCAAGTTTGAACAGTGAATCAAAAGATCCTCCTATATCTAACCCAGATTCACCAAAACCCCACACCCAATCAGATGCCTTCACTCACATTTTCTTAGGTTACATAGCCGAAATTGCAGGCCTTACCACAACTGCAAGGAGGTGCCGTCTCTGCCACTCATTCCCAATTAAATTTCTACACCACAAAGCATGGCACACACATTTGGTGTTACCCTATATCACTACCTATAAGAGGAGGAGGATCTCTGTCTTTTTTGCATATTCAATAATACCAAAAGCAATGATCATGAATGGTAGTGACCATATTTATGTTTGGCAAAAAAGAGGAACCATAAAGAGTCCAGGTTGAATACATGTTTATAACAAGCATGCATGAGTTGCTACTTCCTAACACCAAAAGTTGATGTGTACATGCCTTGATTCAAGTCTTATCATCAAACCTAGAACAATGGTTCAGTGCTATGGGACCTTGTTTGGTTCCACTAGTTAAATCTGAATGGACAAGGGAATTCAATGGGGAATGTAATGGCTGGTTCGGTTATATTTAATTGTGGAGACTCAAAAAGCTCTTTTCTAAATACTACAATGTGTCACCAAACCTTTTGTGTCTTCTTATGTTACCACCCTCTTTTAGCAACATCATTGAATCATCAAAACTTGCAAGCATATATGAGATTATATCATTTTTTTTAATTTTCTTATAAAATGTAATTAATAAAAATAGTATTTCATATCCTAAAACCATCATAAACTCTCAAATGTTTAAACGGGAATAACAATTTGAGGGTTTAAGGTTGAAGACAAAGAAGATTAGAAGGTTAAATGTGGTTATTTTAAGACTGAAATACTTGATTGATGTGGAAAAAAAATTGAGAGACCAAAATCATATATTATTCAAAGGAAGGAATGAAAAAATACAATTATTATGGTTATCCTTGGGAATGTGAGAAAGTTGGGTGATCCAAAAGGAGAGTGACCCACTCCAAGCCCATAATTTGTTTGCCCATACTTTTCCATTTGTGTCAACATCACAAGAAAATATCAACTTCTGCAAATGGAGCAAGTTTAGTATGCTTTATTATTATGTTATAAGTTTGCACATAAAATGGGCACAATTCTAATCATTTTCAATAATCATAACTGCTTTTGCTAATTAAGTGACCCTCTCTCTCCATAAACTTCAATATGACTCAATCACCCTAAAATAATACAAAGATCCATGTAAAGTTGGTTGCATACTGCTCAATCCATATCTTTATGTTTTCTTTAAGAAGGATGAAAAATGTAATTAATATTTTAATTTTTATATTATATTTTAAATTCATTATAAATAAAATCATATAAATTTTTAATGTACCTTTTTTTCTCTTAATCAATTATTATGGAGCATTGACTAAAAACAAGCACAAAAAATATTTTTTATAAAATATAACTAATTTAATTTTTTTAAATATCATATAAAATAGAATAAATAAATAAAAAAATACAATGCTTTCATGCTTTCAATATTTGTATCATGATTTTTTTTCCTTTGCATATTTGTATCATGAATTAATGGAATCATGGAGAAAGAAAAGTTTAAATCCCTTATCTAGTGCATTACAGTTTCAAATTCCAATTATATGCTTTCAATAAAAAAAATTCATTATGAGCTAGTATTTATTTTATGCTAAGAGCTAGTATTTAAATAATAATAATATGTCTTTTCTAAATAATTTTCAGCTATTAATATGTTCTAAAAAATGTGTTTATATTTTTTCCAAATAATTTTATATTAACACTACTTAAATATTACCTCATTAAAAAAATATTGACATGACATTAGTACGATACGTTGGTAGGAGTAAGGGGCCTTTGGTTTATAATGTTTCTTAAAATAATCACTTTCTTAATTTCCTTGCTTTAAAAAATTTACAAATCATTCTTTTTTGAGAGTATTTTATAAAATAATTTTTCAGTCCTCTAAAAGATGCTACTAATATATTATTTATAAGAACAATACTTTGACAAGAATTTCATAAGAAATACCATATTTATTATATAATTTGATAATTCTAAAATAATAATTTATATTTTAAAATTAGGAGATGATAGAAAAAAGCTAGATATTTAAATATTTTAATAATAAATTAGTAGTTATATTAATAATTATGTTAATTTTTAAATTATTTAATTTAAAATATAAATATTATTTTATAAATATGTATTAAATTTAAAAAAAAATATTACCAACTAAATATCGAAATAAAAAAGTATAAACTCAGAATTAAATATAAAATAAATTCAAATACAAAATATTAAAATTTATATCGACTAATGACAGTCTATTATACTTATTTCAATGAGTTATACATTTTAATAGTTTATAAACCAGTAATGTAGAAAAATTACTATCTTTCAACTCTTAAAAAAATATATAATACATTTAATATTAGTGATATAATTTTTTTGAATTAAAAAATGATAAAGTTTCTCTCCAATGAAAAACCCTTTCACATTTAATGATTAAGGACTAATATTTGTTGAAACTAAATATTACTTTCAAGAAAGAGATTTTATAACTACCTTTCTATATTTTAAAAAACTTATAAGTTTAATGACACAAAATATTCTTAAAATAAATTTATTATTAATTCCCAATTTTATAAAAAAAAAACAACTTTATTATAAACTGTTATAACTTTAATGTGAAACTAGGTCAACATTCTAATTCAATAATAGTTTAAATTATTGTTTATTAATTTGAGTATATATTCAAATTTTTTTGCTTCTTATATTAAAGCATCCATTGAAAAAAAATGAAGAAATTATTTAGTGTAAAACATAATTGAATAATTGTAGAACTGGGTTAACTTTTTCCTTTTATTAAATGTAATAAATATCAATATATAGTCTATAAAAATGAAAAATAATTTAATGAAATATAATTACAGATATATTATATTTTCAACCACCTCTTAAAAAATAATGTCAATTGTCACAATTAAATTTTAATAAAAAATACGCCAAATATATTTAAAACATCAATTTCAATAATATATATATATATATATATATATATATATATATATCAATTTTAAAATAAAATATTTTTAATATATTGACTAAAATTATGTTATGTGTGTGGTATATGCATGTTTTGGAACACAGATTGGGAATTAACTTTTGGAGATATGTCTGGTCTTAAACTCTCTAGCAACTTCTCTTATACTGTGTATGTTAATTACGACTGAAAGTAAAAAGCGTCTGATATGCGAAGTTTAAATATATCGTATATAATAATTAATAATTAATTTAATATATTATAATTAAATAAAGTATAAAAATACTTATTTTTATTTTGAAATAATAAAAGTTTAAAAATATATAATAATTAAAATTATAATAAATAATAATATTAAGATAATTATTAAACTAAAATAAATTTAATATTTTGTTAATATATGTTTTATGTTAAATAAAATACTAATAATATTAATATTCAAAATTAAAAATAATAATAAAATTATAAAATAATTATTATAATAATAAAAATATAAAATAATAATAATAATAATAAAATTAAAATAAATGTATAAAATATAAATAATAATTTATTTTTAACTTTAATTTATTTTTTGAATTCTACTTACTTTTATTTCATCCATTAAAAAAGTATCTTATCAATTACATCCGTCACAAAATTTTATAAATTTTTTCTTTATTTATCATCATCTTTCTTTAATTTAAACACACATACTTCTCACATACTTTCATTCTAAATCGACTTCCTCAAATTCATTCAAACACATCATTAAGGCACCATTAAAGAGGATAATGTAGTCTCTAATACACAAGATGACATTTTGAAATAGAATTGCCCATGATGCATACCAATTAGGGTTATAGTAGCGAGGATAAGTGTAACAATGCTTAGACACAAAATTATTTGATCTTTTTATACTTTTCCTTCAAAGTCCTTTGTAGTGTGGAGAGCTTATCATGATCGCATACCCATACATAAGAATCTTGATAATTTTTTGTTGTATATATTGTGTAAATAATTATAACTATCATGTTAAAATAATTAAGATGAAACATATGGGAGAGGAAAAGGTTAAAAGAGCTTCAACTGACATAAAAAAAACATTACTCGTAGAAAGAAAAAGATTTCGCTAAATGAGTAACTAAAATGATTATGCACTCATTTTCTATATAATAACATGTTGATTAAATATAATTAAGGATTTTCAAAATTTATAAACTTCAAAATTTTTTAAAGAGTAAAAATAAAGAGAGAACTACTATTAGAGAACTACCTAGAAATAAAGACAAATTATAGTATATAAGTAGGTGTAAACATCATTTCACTAAATCAATTTTATGAGGTTGAGTTAAACTTCACTATCTTAATATGATTTTTTTTATCAATACAAAATATAAATTAAAAGAGAGTACAATAGAAGTGCTCTAACCCATTTACAAAAATTTTCAAAATACAGGATCTTAAAGACATAAATTTGTATGTGTAATCACAATGTCTAAGACAACCATACAAGCTCATCATCAATCCCTCTAACCCATAACCTTCATGACGAACCCACGAGGACCAGGTAACCCAAACTATTATACTACAAAAAGGTTTCTATCAAAGACTAGAAGGTGTACAAGCTCAAATTTTTCAAACTCAATAATATCCCTCCAATATTGTTGGTCTAGCTATTAGATTATATAGCAAACATCATTGTAATATTGTCTGATCATTCCTGTTATTTAAATTGGCCATATGATAATTTCAGAAATCTCATGAGTTGATGTTTTTCAGCTTGATAATTATACTAAGTCAAGTCCTACACCACTAGCACGACCCCAGTGATAGATGAAAAGTGTTAATAGATTACATAATGTATTGGCTTGTTCTTGACTGAAGGAAAAACATCAATATTTGCAATTATGTTCATGAAGTATAACCTGCACAACATAAAAATGTAAAAAATCTATGTTATATAGCCTGATAACGGTTTGCATCAGGAGTTACTACTAATCCCTGCACATGTAGATTTCATCCTTCAAAGTGTTTGTTTCAATCAATCTACTAGGTTAATTCACTAATGAGAATTCCTATAATCTACAATATGCTTGAGAATTGGATCTATGATCAGAAAGTTCCAAACACCCAAAATCCTTGTTGTCGACATTTCTAAAGCATTGATCCACCATTTCATTGCTAACCAATTCTAACTTTGAAGGTTCCCACTTTGGATTGTTGTCTTTATTAAACAACTTTGCTCTTAAATCCTCATAAAAATCATTACTAACAGTTCTTCTTATGATGTGGGCACCAATTAACTTCATGTATAAAGACTTGGTTGCTGATTGTAGTCCACCTACTTGCCCCATACCATATTTGCAACCACAAAAAAGACAACCTTTCCCATAACCTTCTAGAATGAACCAACACTTACCACACCTAATCAAAGATATAAGCTTTATAAGTATAAGTAAGTACCCTATCCCCAGTACCTCCTATCACACTGTTGAAAAGATTATTACTTTAAACCTTATAACAGCTAAATTGTGCATATTAGAATCTTCATATGTAAACTCTCCATGTTCTGAAACTTTCGACACCCTTTATCTCTCCTCTCTATGTAAATTTTGACAGTTTATCTGGGTACACAATTGTCTGTTTTGTTTGATTCTAGAGCAACTCATTCATTTATTTCTGTTGATTGTGTTAAGAAACTCAAATTGCCAGTTTGTGAGTTAGATGTTGAGTTGGTGGTATCCACACCAACAGAAGGTATTATTATAACTTCATCTGTATATACTAAGTGTCCAGTAATTATAAATGGACGTGAGTATAAGATCAATATGATCTGCATACATATGAAGGATTTGGAAGTAATATTAGGAATTGATTGGTTATCTGCTAAACATATTCTCATAGACTACAGTGAGAAGAAGTTGATTTTTCCCGAATCAGAAAGCATGCAGGTTGTCTCAGCACAACAAATTGAAAGAGAGTTACATGAGGGTGAAAAAATTTTAATACTCTTTGCTTGTTCTGTGGGTGATGATAAGACTTAGAAAAATATGGCGATAGTTCAGGAGTTTATGGATGTATTCCCTGATGAGATTCTAGGACTTCCACCTAAAAGAGAAATAGAGTTTGCAATAGACCTAATACCTAGGGCAAGACCTGTGTCGATTACTCCATACCGAATGGCACCAACCGAATTAGCTGAATTGAAGAAACAACTGGAAGATTTATTGGAGAAACAGTTCATTCAATCTAGTGTTTCTCCATGGGGAGCTCTAGTACTGTTAGTAAAGAAGAAAGATGGTTCATCTCGTCTATACATAGATTATAGACAGTTGAACAAGCTCACAATCAAGAATAAGTATCCTCTTCCAAGAATAAATGACTTGTTGGACCAACTACATGGGGCAATTATCTTTTCAAAGATAGACTTGTGCTCAGGTTATCATCAGATCTTAGTTAAAGCTGAAAATGTTTAAAAGACTGCTTTCAGATCAAGATATGGCCATTATGAATTCTTGGTTATGCCTTTTGGAGTGACCAATGCTCCAGCTATCTTCATGGATTATATGAATCGAATCTTCAGTCCTTTTCTTGATAAATTTGTGGTAGTATTCATAGATGATATCCTGATCTATTCTCAATCAATAGAAGAACATGTAGAGCATCTTAGAACTGTTCTGAACATTTTGAGAGAAAAGCAGTTGCATACTAAACTTTCAAAATGCGAGTTCTGGATGTTTGAAATACAGTTTTTATGACATGTTATCTCTGCTCAAGGAATCTCAGTAGACCCTTCTAAAGTGGAGGTCGTACTTCAATGGGAACGTCCTAAAACTGTTACAGAAATTAGAAGCTTTGTGGGACTAGCAGGATATTACAGGAGGTTTATAGAAGCTTTTCTAAAATAGTTTTTCCTTTAACTCAACTAAGCAGAAAGGATCACCCTTTTACATGGACAGAGCAATGTGAGAAGAGTTGAAGAAGAGGTTAACTAATGCTCCTGTTTTGACAATCCCTAATATAAATTAGTCTGTCAATGTTTTCTGTGATGCTTCCTATCAGGGATTGGATTGTGTGTTGATGCAAAATAGGAAATTTGTTGCTTATGCTTCTCGACAACTGAAGGTGCATTAAAGGAATTACCCAACTCACGACTTGGAACTGATTTCGGTTGTTGTTGCCTTAAAACTATGGATGAATTATCTTTATGGAGATAGGTTTAAAGTATTTAGTGATATAAAAGCTTGAGGTATTTATTTGATTAAAAAGAGCTTAATATGCCGCAGAGGAGATGGATTGAGTTCTTAAAAAACTATGATTTCCAACTTATGTATCATCCTGGAAAAGTAAATGTTGTTATTAGTGCTTTGACTCGTAAGAGAATACAAATGTCATCAATCATGATAAAAGAGCAAGAATTAATTGAAGATTTCAGAAATTTGAATTTGGAGATTTCTATATCTTCAAACTTCATTAGTTGTAATGCGTTTGTTATAACTAATGAGTTTTTGAAGAGGCTGAAGGAGAAGTAATTGGAGGATTTGAAATTGAAGAACATTTTGAGTCTCTGGAGCGTTTTCGCCTAGGCTAGAGTAGTTTCGCTCAAGCGAAAATTAAGAGTGCTTTCTGAACTATTTTCGCTCAAGCAACAAATTTCTCACTCAGTCGAGAGAGATTTTCGCCCAAGCTAAAAAAAATTAAAAAAAAAAAGTTAATTGAATTTTTTTCTTCTCTTCTTCTCTTCTTCTATTCTTTTCTTCTTATTTTCTTTTTTCCTTCTTTTATTTATCTTTTTATGTATTAAATATTTTATAGTTTGAAATTATATTTTGTTTTTTTTATAAGAGTTAAATGGTAAATATTATAGAATTTTTGGACTATTACAAATTTGGATGACGTAATTTATATAAAAAAAAGCTAAAAAAGTGGCCTAATCTCATTAAAAAAATAAAAATAAAAAAAGAGTTTCACATCCAAAATAGGGCAAGGTGAGACAAACAGTGTATATTATCACATTACAACCATAAATGTCACAAACACAATCCATAAGCCAAATAGTTTCTCACACTTAGTGCAATAAAAAAAATGAACCAATAGATATTGAAATGACCTTTTGTATTAAGTCTCTAAATATGATGTAAAAATATCAAGTGAATCGTAACCATTAAAGATATGATCTTTTTATGTTGAACCTTCGTCGAACATAAACAACGACGAGTTTTAAATTATAAAAAATATTACCGTACAATTTTTATACGAATATTGATCCAACCAACATAAACAATATATATAATTATTAATATTAAAAATTCAATTTATTATAAAAAATATAATTTGAAGTGCTAAAACAATATATTAAAGCTATGCATAATAACCTGTTGCTATTCACATATATCTCTACCTCCTGCCTATACGTAATAAAAAATTATTAATATACTCAATATCAATGTCACAATTATAGATAACAAGAGAAGAAAGAATAAAATTTCAATAGTTAAAGTGAAGGAAATAAATATAGATACATATAGACTGATACAAACAATTTTATATTATTATTTAATTATAAATTAATGTCAATATAGTTTTAAGATAGCTATTATGAAAATCAATAAATTTATTTATAACAATGTATGTAATCACTTTTAAAATTTTATAAAATTTTATTTTTTTTAATTTATAAAACTTCAAAATGACATTATATCAGACAAAAATTCAAAAATAATGTTATTTTAATTAATTTTATTGTTTCACTTTTTTCTTAAATAATTAAAATATATTTTTCAAAATTAAATTATTGATTATAGAAAAAAGTGTGATCCACTCCATTTTGAATAAAGTGTGTGCCGATGTAATATATGCTTCACCTATTTCATTAGGTTAAAGATGAATATGTGTGATCAAAATTATAAAATGTAAAGTTCTAATTAAGACTGAAAAGGAAAAAGGGAAAGAGATTATTATTATTATTATTATTATTATTATTTATTTTTATTTTCATTTTCATTGTTCTGATACTCTCTGTTATTTATTTTTCTATCTGTTGTTTATCTTGGAGGTATGTGTTATTGGGAAAATCAAAATAAAAGGTATTGGGTGGTGCATTGCGTCAAGGGGAGTTCGACAAGTTGAACTCGGTGAACAAAACACGTAAGACATGCATGCATGCGACGCCACCTCAAACCCTATCTTCATTCATATAACAACAACTATGCATTATTACCAAAACCCAAGCTCACAAAATCCAAAACTTACCCAGCCCAATGACCCCTCCTTTCACCGACTTTTACAGTACATGGTTCGACGAGCTCCGGTGGATGGTGCGGCGGCTGAAGGATGAGCACAGTGACGAGGTGATGGAGAAGGTCATGAGCCACCACGACGACTACTACAGAGCCAAATGGGCCGCCGTGGAGAAGGACCCTCTCTGCGTCTTCCTCTCGCCGTGGGCCTCCACTCTTGAACGCTCCCTCCACTGGATCACAGGGTGGCGCCCCACCACCATCTTCCACCTCATCTACACTGAGTCCTCCCTCCTCTTCGAGTCCCACATCATCGATATCCTCCATGGCCTCCGCACTGGGGACCTCGGCGACCTCACCCCCTACCAGTTTCGCTGCGTCAGCGATCTCCAGTGTGAAACTGTATCTCTCACTCTCTCTTTTGTCTCCTTTTTCACACTGTATCTTCAATTTTTCTCATGGTTTTTTCTGGGATGCACCAGTGAAATTACATGCATCACAGATCTAGTAATAAAATAGTAAATAATTGTCAGAAGATTAAATGAAAATTTGTGGTTTACTTGGATGAGACATGCAAATGAAATTTGATGTTTTGATGAGGTTGGTTTGAATTGATTTTTCAGGTGAGAGAGGAGAATGCAATTACAGAAGAGCTCTCACAGTGGCAGGACAGTGCGAGCGAAGTGGGGGATCCTGATGTGGACATTAGTGAGAAGATCTTACAGCTGGTGCCCATCATAAAAAAGGCTGATGATCTACGGCTGACAACGTTGAGGAGTGTGGTAAGATTGCTGTCAAAACAGCAGGCTATAGAATTCTTGATTGCCTCTGGGGAGTTGCTCCTTGGGATTCGCAGCTGGGGAGTCACTCATGACCGCTCCACCTCATAAATCAGGATCACTTTACTCACACTTTCCCTTTTCCCTTTGGAATTTCTTGAGCTTTTATCTTGTTTATGGAATAAAACTTGACTCAGCCAATCTATTTTCTAAGAATTAAGACTTAAATTGCATGTGTTGGTGATATTCATTATATCATTTTAATAGTATGGTGTGATATTTTTTACAAATTAGTGTTTGTTAGGGATTTATAATGTTTTATATTTGGGTGTCCTTTTAAATCTTTAGTTTTTAAACAAATATTTAGCTTAGTTATTAAATTAGTTTAATTTTTAAACAGTAGTTTAGTTTAAGTTAGTTTAGTGTACATGAATAGTTATGGTTAATTTAATTTTGATATAGCTTTTATGAATATTTGATAGAATTGTTAATAAGTTTCTGTTTTTATTATTTTTAATGAATATTTAGTTTATTTTGTTGAGAAATATATATTTGATTTCGTTTGCTTAAATTGCTTTTATTTCTAGATTGAGAAACATAGATATCAAAATCGAAAATTTTATATAGTACATCAATTATAATCTAAATTTTGAACAACGAGACTCTGTTGTTAATCTAAATTTCATATACTACTCTGGTGTTCATAGTATAAATGGATGTAGTGTGTATACATTAATTATAACATAAATAATTGATTATAGCATAAATAATTGATGTAGTGTGTACATTTTTTTATTTTATTATTTTGCATAACCAAATGTTATAACTTTTATAACTAATGGAAAAGGGTCTTCCAATTCCGGATTTTTAATAAATATTTTGGGTGTCAAAATTCAAATTTTTAGAGGTGTTCTGTCACTTAACTCCTTAAGGATACACATTATATATATAAAGTTCAATTTTGATTATAATATTGAACTTTTCTTTTACAAGGAATACATTATATATATAATATACTGATAAAATAAATTTACATCTTTAGTGGTATTCAATCATAATATTCTTTATAAAGAAGTTATGGTTAGATTTTAGCGCAGTTTCCCAAGTTAGATCACTATTTCCCCTGTTGTAGTCTTTCAACCAGATCGCTAGTCTGAATCTATGTGGTCCTCAAAACTGCCTCACTCATATATGCAAAGGCTTATATATATATATATATATATATATATATATATATATATATATATATATATAATGAGTTTGTATGCAAGTTTATTAATATTTAAGTAATTAAATAAATAGCATGAAAACTGATAACATGTTTAGATTTAGATTAACGAATTTAACGTAACAACCTAGATAATATAAACTACTTAGATAATAGAACTAGTTTATATTATAAGAAAAAAATTATTTAGTTGGATGTATATATTATAAAAAAGAGATCAAATTTTAATTATTAAATTAAATTTTAGTTATTAAATAATTATAAAATTATAATAATTATTAAATTTAATAATTAATTTTGGTATTAACATTAACTATCAAAATTTTAATTATTTATATCATTGAGTTAGTATTTAATTAAATTAAAGATTAATCTAAATTGATATTAATTAAATTAAAAACTAATTTAAAATATAATGGTATAACAATATAATAGTATAATAATGTTTGATATTAATTATTGTAATTGATTATTAAATTTTGATCATTATTTTTATTGTAGTTATTTAATAATTAAAATTTAATTTAGTAATATCACAATTAATATTTATTTTATTTTTTATAATAAATTTTTTTAGTTATATATAAAAGTTTTCCACATGTATATATTATTTTAGTTCTAACTTTTTATCTATATTATTAAGTCCGAACATAATTCTAATTCAAAAAAAAAAAATCAATCTTGCTCCGTTGATATTATTTTTTTTTTATACTTTTCAATTATCATAATAATAATAATACGCACGCTTGGATACATACAAGAAAGAGAGAGAACAAAACAATAAAATAAATTTACGATGTAACAAATTTCACGATTTTAGGTTTATCATTATTTTATCAATATTTATTGTTTTTTCTTTTAGAAATAATTTCATTCTACAAGAAAGAGAGAGAGAACAAAACACTAAAATAAATTTACAATGTAACAAATTTCACGATTTTAGTTGTATCATTTTATCATTATTTATTGTTTTTTCTTTTAGAAATAATTTCATTCTCTGAATCAAATCATAATTATCTAGATTTCGCTTTAAATTTCATTATCACACTTATTGAAACTAGGATTAATAAAAGAGGGATTTGGAAAAAAAATTCATATTCTACAGAGCACACATTTTCAATATACATGAATAACAACACATTCCACTCTTAATTTAAGAGTCACATTAAAGACAATTTAACCCACATTTACAAATGTTTTAAAATTTCCACATTTAAGAAAACATGGTTTAAAATGTCCATATTTTTAAGAGTGTAGTTTAAACTAACATTTACTTATCCTTATTTTTTATTTTTTATGCACGTTGCCTAAAATAAATACGGAATATTTTTTTATTGTATGTGCTCATATCTAAAACAAAACTTACTTTTATACAATAATAAAAATCGTTGTCTATTTCTGTTTTAGACAATAATTTTTTTACCATTACAATAAAAGTATGGTCTAAAATAAAATAAAAAATGATGTAATGTTTAATATATATGTAAATCTTAATAAATAATTACTAATTATATATATAAAAATAATCATATTTTTAAGAGTGTAGTTTAAATTAACATTTAGTTATCCTTATTTTTATTCTTATTTTTTATGCATGTTGCCTAAAATAAATAGATAATATTTTTTTATTGTATGTGCTCATATCTAAAACAAAACTTACTTTTATACAATAATAAAAATCGTTGTTTATTTCTGTTTTAGACAATTTTTTTTTACAATTACAATAAAAGTATTGTCTAAAATAAAATAAAAAATGATTTAATGTTTAATATATATGTAAATCTTAATAAATAATTACTAATTATATATATAAATACATATAAATAATTAACCAGTTTCTTTTTTGTAGTGATAAAATTGATATTAATCGTGAAAATGTATAGTATTTCTTTCAAATGACAGTACACAAGCAAAGTGACCATTCACACAAATGACATGACTTTCGTGTTTGTGTGTGTGACAAATAGGATAGGAAGAAATAGATAGGAAATAAGGTTTGTTTGGTTTCAATGTTTAACAAGTTCTAATTTTTATTGTACTTACTTTCTTTTTAATATAGAATCGATAATATCATCATTCTTACATTTTCTTGAACTTTTGTGGTTACTATTTTCTTTAGGATGTAATTACTATGTTTTATATAAACTCCATAATTTATTTATATTATTTTCTTGCATTTTCCTGGACATTCTGCGGTAGTCCTTATATTAAGTTTGTATTTACATTGTTTTATTTCTCATATTATTATAAACTATTGTAAAGAAATTTGATATTGATAAAGGATATTGATAGTAAAAGCAGAAAACCTTGAAGGTGATGTTACGGTACATTTTTAATTTTGTTTCACATTTAAATAAGATCAAACTTTATTAGCAATAAGCATGGACGACTTATAATTATTTATAATTGTAGAGGTTAACAGGATACATCTTATAATAAAAAAAATTAAGTTTTTGGAAGGATAAAATGATTATTTTATTTTTCTTGTTGAGTCTATGACTGTTTTTTTTGTAATCATGTTTTATTTTTTTCATAATTTGAATTATTTGCTTTATGCTTCTAGTAACAACTCTAACTCAATTTCTAGGCTTGGGTACTTGGTTAGAAATGATCTTGTTTTTAATGTTATAAATTTTACTGCACAATATATATTATTATGTAGAGGAAAGTTTTGAATGTGGTAGGTGTTACGGGGTAAATTTATACTATGCTAGAAGGATTTTTTGGTCTGATTTAAATAATTTTCAAGGACTTTGGTGTTTTCTTATAGACGTTAATGTTATCTTCTCTATTGCGGAGGCTAGAGGAGTTCTTTGCCTAACAATTTATCTTATGTTGAATTTTATGATTGGATTAATTCGAACGAGCTCTTGGCTATTCCTTCTTCGGGTGCTTCTTTTACTTGGTCTAATAGGAGACTGGGTAATCAAAGGATTGAGAGGAAGCTTGATAGATTTCTTTGTAATTTCCCTTGTTTAGATACTTGGTACAATTGCAAGTATAAAGTTCTGATTCATAATTATTCTGATCATCATCTTCTTCTTTGACATCTAGAAAGTCATATACTTTTAAATTCTTTAAGATGTAGTTATAGCATCCCAGTTGAAGACAAATTATACAACAATCTTGGGATGAAAATGTGTTGCGTTATCCTATGTTCATCCTGTAACAAAAGCCCAAGAGGCTAAATCTCTCTCTTAAGGACTGTAACAAGAATGTTTTTGGGAATGTTCATGAAGTTGTGGTTGATAAACAAAAAATCTTTCTTTCTTTACAACATCAAATTCAGGTAGTTGACCCTGCTGAGATGGATATACTTCTTGTTCAACAACTACAAGCTATGCAAAATCTTAATATGGCTCTAGATTATCAAGCCCTTTTTTAGAAAGAGAAAGCTAAGATGCTCTAGTTTAAAGACGAAGATCTTAATTCTTCTTTCTTTCATGCCATAGTTAAAAAGAGTGTCAATTCTAATGGAATACAAAGATTGTTGGATGGGGATTTGGTTTTTAAAGATCCTAAAGATATTAAAGAACACATTCTTTCTTTTTATAAAACTTTATATAATTCTTATGATACTAATAATGTCTCTACCAATTTCAGGGACGGTATGATTACTACTCATATCCTTAAAGTTGTTTATGAGGACGATAACTCTATGCTGGTTAGGTGCCCTTCCAATGATAAGATTACGAAGGTTGTATTTGCTCTCAACTCTAATAGTGCTCCTGGTCCTGATGGCTTTCGAGGCTCTTTCTTTCATGGTTATTGGGACATTGTGGGTTCTGATGTTTGTAATGTGTAAAACAATTTTTCTCTCATAATTGGCTCCTCCCAGGGATGAATGCTAATGTGATTTCTCTTATCCCTAAAATTCATGGGGCTACTTCCATTAAAGACTTAAGGCCTATAGTTGTGACAAATTTTGGGTTAAAAATCATTTAAAAAATCTTAGCTGACAGGTTAGCTTCCATTACTGATAGGATTGTCCTAATCACAATGGTTTTATTAAAGACCATCACATTAAAGATTGTATTGATATCACTTCGGAAGCTATTAACATGCTTTTTAAGAAAATACCTAGTGGTAATGTGGCTTTCAAGATTGATATTTCCAAAGTTTTTTTATACTCTCAATTGGGATTTCTCATTCAGGTGTTGAATCAGTTTGGTTTTCACCATACTTTCTTGCAATGGATTTTGACTATCCTTCAGTCTGCTAAGCTTTTCTATAAGGGTTAATGGTAGTTTGGTTGGTTACTTTCCTTATAGTAGTGGGGTCAGACAGGGTGATCTTCTTTCTCCTTTACCTTTTTATATTACTGAAGAGGTCCTCAATAGGGGGATAATCAACCTTATTCTAACCAAGCATATTCTTTCGACGGCTAGTGTTAAAGGATTCTGTTTCCCCTCACATGTTCTATATGCTGATGACATTTTTTGTATTTTGCAGGTTCAACAAACGCTCATTTTCTAGTCTTATGAAGTTTTTACATTCTTACAGCTTTGGGTCAATGGATAAACAATTCAAAAAGTTATTTCACTAACGACGCTTCTCCTAGTTTCTTTTCTAAGATTGAAGATGTGCTTGGTTGAAGTAGGGGCAATATTCCCTTTAATTACCTTGGAGTTCCTATTTTTGTAGGTTCTCCTAAAGTCAGGTTTCTTCAACCTCTTGCGAATGAAGTCAGGTCTAAATTGGTCTCTTGGAAAGGGAAATCTCTTAGTATGATGGAAAGAGTAAAACTTGTTAACTCTGTGATTTATTATTCTTTATCTTATAGTTTTCAGGTTTATAGGTGGCTCTCCAGCCTTCTTAAGCTTAATGATAAATGGCTTAGAAACATTATTTGGACAGATGATATAAATAAACAGGGTTTTGTGACTGTTAATTGGGATACAATTTGTAATTCTAAGTCTGAGGATGGGCATTAAGTTGTTAATTTTCAACTTGAAAATAAAGTTTATCTTTTAAGGGTTGCTTGGGGACTTTGCTTACAGTTATCGCCCTTGGATTTCTTTAATAAAGATTCAATTTCTTAAATCTAAATATCAGAGAGTTGGATCCTTCTTTTCTTCCTCCATCTAGCTTGATATTAATGATTGGTATGATTTCATTTTAGAGCACATTTTTTTACTGTTGGGAGAGGTGATAATATTAATTTATGAAATGATCTTTAGTGCTCTGAGAAATGCATCTCTGCTACTGTAGGTGTTCCTTATGCCAAAAGGATTAAATTGAAAGCTACTGTGGCTCAATGATGGAAGGATAGTGGTTCTTGGGATCTTTCTCCTTCTTTTTTAAATATTCAAGGTCTGCATAATTTACGTTATATTTCTCTGACCTCTTAGGAAGATACTCCTAATTGGATGTTGGAAGATTCTGGTTCTCTCACCAAGAAGGCAACCAAAAAGTTTTTTAAGGATTCTAATACTACTTGTCGATGGGGTAAATTTATTTAGACTAGTTCTATTCTTCCTGCGAAGACTTTAGTGCTTTGGAAGGTTTTACATCAGAGGTTACCTATAGACAAATATATTCAAATTAGAGGTATTTCTTTGAGTTTTATGTGCTCTTTGTGTAGGAAACAAGAAGAATCTCTTTTTCATATTTTCTTTGATTGCTCTTTTGTCACCTTTCAGATTTGGAATTATACCAAACAGGTTTTTCCTTAATTCTCTCATCTTTCTATTAATGATATTATTGATTTCGTAATGCTTGCAGGGAGTCCCTTGGTTAATCTTGTTAGGTTGGCAACTATTACTTACTCTGTTTTGATGATATGGAGAATGAGAAACCATGCTAGGTTTCAAGAAAACATTTATATATGCTCGGCAATCCAGATTGTTAAAGGTTTCATCAGAATAACTAGTAATTCTTCTAGAAAATACATGCACGATGACATTGTTGACTTCTCTTATGTGAGTTTTTTTTATATCACCACGGGTCGTCGACAAGATCTCTCCTATTCAGGTTATTTAGAAATTTTCTCATATCAATTGGATGAAGATCAACAACTATGGTGCTACTAGAGGGTGATCGGGTTTTTCAACATGGGCAGGTATTGTTCGTGGTAGCAAAGTTGAATATATAAGTAGTTTCTCCTCTTTCCTTGGGGTAAAAAAGTCTTTATATAGGTTATGGGAGCCATTTTGGCTATTGAGCTTGCTTGGAGCAAAGGCTTCAGACGTATTTCGCTTGAGTATGACTCTTCTCTGCTTTGTCAAGCATTTAGTTCATTTAATATCATTCCTTGGTCTTTGAGAGAGAGATGGAGAAAGTGTATATAGATATGTAAAGAAATTGAGTTCAAAGTTTCCCATATATTTCGTGAGGGAAATCATTATGCTGACAAGTTGAATTCATTGGGTCTCGAGAATAAGTTAGATTTTAAATGGTATGATGATTTACCTACTATTATTAAATTAGAATTTTTTCATAATAAGTATCAACTCCCTTTGTTTCGTTTTGTTTAGCTTTGTTGGGGAGTATTTGTCATCTTGTCTTGCCATGGATTCGGCCTAGTCCTTCCATGGTTTTATATCTTTTCTTTTTTCTGTTAATATGTTTCATGTCATGGCATATGACTGTTGATCTTTGAGGTATTAGCCTAATTGAGGTGTCAAAATTCATAGTGATGCCTAACATAAATTTAAATAAACAAATGGTAAAGTATCAAACTTGTATCATGGACATCTTAACATCTTCAACAAATTTTGTTCATTATTGTCAGTAACATAAATGGCTAATGTGTCTATGAAAGTACACAACCTGTAAAAGAAATGTGGAAAATTGTATATTTGTCGTCTTAAATAGATATCTTAAGTAAATGATGTTCTTTTTTAAAATAAAAAATAATGGCGGGCTATTTTGTTATGTTATTATGATTAGATAAGACAGGTATATGTGAATCATTTGAAAAAGTACAATAAAAAAAATATTGTTTTTAACTTATATACATGATGAGAGTAAGAGTAATGTATATCTTTGTTTCCTTGGAGTAGTAAAAAATTATTATTTAATTTTATTTAACTATTTTAATGTAGGAGTGAGCTAATTGGATACAATTATATGCGACAAAGTCTATAGCATATGGAAATGACAAATAAAGATTAAGGGAATGTAATATTTCTTTACCTAACTATTTTACTTTAAATATATATATATATATA